>SAMEA5043665__coassemble_47_pt1 | contig 44606 bp, 40 predicted proteins | sample SAMEA5043665__metabat2_low_PE_004 | metagenome-assembled genome bin SAMEA5043665 (sample SAMEA5043665) | Gadus morhua | reverse complement strand
CGCATTGTGCCTGGAAGATCTCCTTACCATGCGTCTCGTTTAATTCCGAGTCAGATTCGGCAGGGAATCCTTGCGTCTTTTTTGGCTGAGCAAAGAGTTTGAGCCCAGTGCCGATGAGCGCACTTTTATTGCTACCACTTTTGTCAATGCACACTTTTTCGGGTTGTCCATGTTGGCGGAAAGCCTTACGAAAAAAGGCCTTCGCAGCTTTTCCATCCCTTTTTTCAGTCAGGGGGAAATCGACAGTCTTTCCTTCCTTATCGACTTATCGACGGCACGGTACAGATAGCAGTCACGGCCTTTAACCTTGATATAAGTTTCATCCATGCGCCATGAGGCTTTCACAGCTGGCTTCTGTTTTCGGTGTAAAGCCTCGAGTTTGGGTGCATAAACAATCACCCATCGGTTGATGGTCGTGTGATCGACCTCAATGCCCCGCTCTGTAAACATCTCCTCAATCATGCGGGAGCTGAGCGGGTAACTGACATACCAGCGAACAGCCTGGAGGATGACATCTTTAGGGAAATGGCGACCGGAAAACTTCATCCGTGAAACTCGAGAGCAGGTAAGGCTGTGGATTTTGTACAAAGTGGTTTGAGTTTGCAACAGAACCGTTTGAGCCCAGTGCCCGATTTTTAGCTGTTTTCTGGTGGCTGATGCCGCTTGGCCCCGTGGGACATAGTCTGTGTCGTTGTGGTTTCTACCGCTGTTGTATGAAGAGTGGAAATTTTTTTATTCAGGAGCTCTACATCGTCCGTTGCCTTGTTAATGGCAAAATCGATTGTATCAAGCACGCTTTTATTTTCTTCAATTGTTTTATTATTTTTTTCAATTGTTTTATTATTTTTTTCATGTTCCGATAATATTTTAAGTTCTTTAATTTTGGCGCTTACATCTTTCCTCTTACACTTTAAGTCTTCCAGTTCCATTTTTTTCTGTAAACATTTAACCTCATCCTTCAGCCTTGAAAAATTTGACTCTAAGAATTTAATTTCACCATCTATCTTATTCTGCTTTTCGGAACCATCATCAACGGACTTAATATCAATTAACCCAAATTTTGACGTAGCATTTTGAGCAATTACGTCTGCCTCTGCAAGTTCTTTAATTTTGGCGCTTACATCTTTCCTCTTACACTGTAAGTCTTCCCGTTCCATTTTTAAGTCTTCCAGTTCCATTTTTTTCTGTAAACATTTAACCTCATACGTCAGCCTTAAAACATTTGACTCTAATAATTCAATTTCATCATCTATCTTATTCTGCTTTTCGGAACCATCATCAACGGACTTAATATCAATTAACCCAAATTTTGACGTAGCATTTTGAGCAATTACGTTTGCCTCTGCATTTTGGTTTTTATTTTTTAACTCTACAAGTGACTTCTCCGTACATGCCAGTAACTGGAATTTTTCCTGATGCTCGATTTGCAATTGAAAATGCTTTTTCCCGACCCCATCTGTATTCTTAAAAAACGGCATATTCAGAGCGTCTTCCGCTGACACCCTGTCTTTTGGATCAAAGGCAATCATACTGACAATCATATTTTTTGCCTCTTCTGTTAAGTCCTTGTTGGTTTTTATGTCGGTTACAAATTTGTTGTGCGCCTCTTTCTGATCATCAATGCTCAACATCAGGTCATCTTTTTTTGCGAGTTTCACCCCTTCATACCCGGCATTTTCAGCGACACTCGTGTCACTAACATATGCTGGGCGTGGCAATTTTCCGGTCAGTAACTCTGCGAACATTATTCCCATAGACCAGCAGTCGATTTTTTCCGAGTATTCATCCTGGTTGGCTATTTCTGGAGCCATATAGTTCGCTGTCCCAGTGAGGCCTCTGAATTTATCCTGACCAGAACTAGAATCTGACTGAGAGTCATCAGTATTCAATGTCTCGCTCGTTCCAAAATCAGCTAACCGGGCTTTACCCTGATGATTGATCAATATATTGTCAGGTTTAATATCCCTGTGGATCCCCCCCTTCTTATGGATAGAGGCTAACTGTTGAAGGAGCTGGGAGCCAATGACCCGACAGAGGTCTTCATCCAGATTTCTGGTATTGCCGCTTTTTTTGTCCTCCATCATTTTGGAAAGTGCCTGCCCACCGTGCTCCATCATGACATGATGACATAAGCGCTCAGACGATTGTGATCGAATATATTCTGCTCCAAGCCTCAATGGCAGCAGAGAACCGGAGATAAAAACGGATGGCCAGGTACTTAGTTTCCAAGGTTTCCAAGGTTTCCAACTACTCTGGAAATGTTCACCGACAATCGGTACAGCACCTTCTACCTTTTTCTGGAATTCAACTTCTGCACAACTGTCAGCCGTGTCTTTATCTGCCTTCTTGAAGAGCTCTGTGTGTTTCTTTATCACGTAACTTTTCTGCAATATCCCAGGCATTTCCTGTACGGAATATTTGGTGGGCTTAGGGTGTTTGGCGCGGTACACCACGCCAAATGCCCCCTTCCCCAGTACTGTATGTGACTTATTATCCTTGTCGATAATATTTCCGTCGAATGCGGGGGGGGCTTGCACTTTACCCGATATCATTTCAGGTATGACATCTTTGGCTGTTTTCGCCGGTGTCAAGGGCTCCCACGTCGGTTCATCACTGGTTGTTACCTCTCTTGCATGCAGAGATTTATCACTCCGTGTTTTTGCAGTATTGAACCAGGATAAAAATGATTTGAATTTGTTGAGTACGAGCTTGCTAACCTCTCGACCTGCACTGCCCATTTTTCCTACTTTCTCTAAGGAGCTGAGCTTTTTTGTGTCAGAGCCCAATGAGGGCTGTGGTTGTGGTTGTGGTTGTGGTTGTGGTTGTGGCTGTGATTTCTTATTACCATCTATCATAGGTATATTGTGAACGCAGTTTTGTGTATATATCTATCTTATCGTCAGAGAACAAAAAAACGTTAACCCTTAACCCTCCAGCCTCTGATCAATCCATCCATAAGTACCCAGACTTGCGTATTTGATCGGAAGTTGCTTGATGCCAAAGTAACAGAGGCACGATAGCCGCAGCTAAACTATGGTGGACCCCACTGTCAAGATTGATCGTCCCTCATGCAAAATGAATTGCCTGAGGCGTTTTGTCGTTGAGTGACTGGTGCAGCCGCTCAGTATTGTAAAACTCGAAGTGCTCATCCAGCCCCGACAGAGCTGGACACCTGCTGAAAAAACCCTACAATCAGCCGCCTTGAGTTCCCTCACCTCACACAAGAAAAAGGTCAACTGCTTTGTACGCCGATACTTTATTATCTTCATCCTCACCACTATCAGGGGGACAGCGTCTGGTCCTGCTGATGACCCTGTTTCATATCTCGATCATTGCTACCAGCAATTATCTGGTACAGATTCCGTTCCAGATGTTTGGCCTGCACACCACCTGGGGAGCATTTACCTTCCCGTTTGTGTTTCTGGCCACCGACCTGACCGTACGCTTGTTTGGCCGTGAACCTGCCAGACAGATTATCTTCCGGGCTATGCTCCCGGCACTGATCATCTCTTATCTGATATCGGTCATGTTTGCCAACGGCACGTTCCAATCCGATGGTCTCAGCAGTTTTAATGCCTTTGTTGGGCGCATTGCCCTGGCCAGCTTTACCGCTTATCTGGTGGGACAACTGCTCGATATCACCATATTCAACAACCTGCGTAACTTGAGAATGTGGTGGGTAGCACCGACAGCCTCAACGATTGCCGGCAATCTGATTGATACCATCAGCTTTTTTGCGGTGGCATTCTACCAGTCCAGCGACACCTTTATGGCCGCCAACTGGATGGAAATTGCAGTCGTGGATTATGGCTGGAAACTGGCGATCAGCATCACCTTCTTCCTGCCCGCTTATGGCCTGCTGCTGAGCACCCTGCAAAAGCGTCTTCAGAACAAAATGGACTATTGATCGAGTGTGGCGGGTTGTCCTTGCGGACAATTGCAGACAATCCGCCTGCTTTAACGCTCCACCAGTGTCCGGGATAGATGCCGTTGCCGCAGACGACGCCCTGTTATTGTTTGAATCCAGATTCAGGATCTTTTTCTACCCGCTCAATCACTTGATAAATATCAAAAAACAAAATACAGAAATTGATTAATATTCAAAAATCTATACATCCATTTATAAAGCGTTTCAGGTGACAGTGTGAAAATCTTGAAGACGTTATTTGATTTTTTGAAAAAGCCCTCTGTCCGCTATTCCGCCGGCATTTTAATTCTGCTCGGAGCCGTTGGCGCATTACTTCTGGCAGGTGGAACGAATGTGGCTATGGATGCCACAAGCACTACAGAATTTTGCATCAGCTGTCATGAGATAAATGATAATGCCTGGGCAGAGTATCAGCAGACTGTTCATTACCAAAATAGCAGTGGCATTCAAGTACAGTGTGCCGACTGCCATATTCCCCATAATTTCGCCGGTAAGATCATGCGAAAGATGGAGGCGGTTCGTGAAATTTATGGCACGATCATCGGAGTGATTGATACGCCTGAAAAATACGACGCCCATCGTCAGGCCATGGCGGATAAGGTCTGGTCAGAGATGCGTGATGATGACTCTGCCAACTGTCGAAGCTGTCATATCAACCTGGAACAGTCGCTTGATCTGCAATATGAGTGGGCCAGAGTCAATCATCAACGCATGATCAAACAGGATATGACCTGCATCGACTGTCATCAGGGGATTGCCCATAAATTGCCGAACAACCGTCTGATGAACAAACAGATTCCTGCCCCCACTCTGTGATGGGGTCTGGTCTAACAGGGACGGTAGTAACTCCTATGATTTTTTTGGCACTGGCTTTCACCGCGACCCTATTGCTGGCGGTCATCCCTTTTCTGAATGCAGAATCCGGCCGCTGTCGTTGGTTAAACCGGTTGGACAATCGACTGGTTTGGCTGCAATTTTTGGCGCTGGCCGGGGCGCTGGCGCAACTTCTCTGGGCCATGGTGACCCTCGATTACTCTCTGGAGTATGTCTTTAACCAGACCAGCGCGCGGTTACCTCTTATCTACCGCATCACAGGTACGTGGAGTGGTCATGAGGGATCATTGCTGTTGTGGACGACAGTTATTGCCGCCTGGATGCCGGTTTATACATGGCGTACCGGTTTTGCGTCGTCTGCACAAAGTCGTATAACTATTGGCATCATGGCGATGGTCAGCCTTGGCTTTCAACTGCTCTTGATGCTGTCATCCCCGTTTACTGCCGTTACGGGTGCTGTTCCTGTTGATGGTCGGGGGATGAACCCGATGTTGCAGGATATCGGTCTGGCCCTGCATCCACCTGCGCTCTATATCGGTTACGGGGGCATTGTCGTCGTATTCGCTATGGTGATGGCGGCACTGACCGTCAGAACGCCCCTTCAAAAACTGTTGGCAGAGCTGCACGGGATGGCCATGGCCGCATGGGGCTGGTTAACTCTGGGGATCGCTCTGGGCAGTTGGTGGGCCTACCGGGAGCTGGGCTGGGGCGGTTGGTGGTTTTGGGACCCGGTTGAGAATGCCTCACTGATGCCGTGGCTGACCATGACCGCATTGATCCACGCTAACCTGCTCTGTCGCCGGGGCAGAAGAGTGGGTATCACCATCTCCACCCTTGCTACCGCCTCTCTCGGATTGATGCTGGTCGGCATGTTTATTGTCCGTTCGGGCATTATGACCTCTGTCCATGCCTTTGCTTCCAGTCCCACTCTGGGATTGGCCAACCTGAGCTTTATTGTGATTGCGACGCTGGCGGGGTTCACCCTGCAGGTGGTGCGTCCGCCCGTTGAGCCTGCAGACAGATGTCCGCTAACCCGTACGGATATTTTATTAATGTCGTTTATTGCGGTACTGGTTATGGCATGTGCCACCGTGCTGCTCGGTACGCTCTATCCGGTGATTCTGGATGTGCTGGATATGGGTCGTATATCTGTTGGCCCTGCCTATTTCAATACCTTCTTTGTGCCGCTGACCCTTCTGAGTCTGATTTTGCTGGTCTTTAGCGCATGTACCGGACCGTGGCTGGCACAGTTGAAAGCGGGACGTATTACCTCAGCCCATATCGGCCACCTCGGTTTGATAGTGGTGGTTCTTGGCGCTCTGCTTTCAGCGCAGAATACCGAAGCGATCGATCTTCGCATGTGGGTCAATCAGCGTGCAGCCCTTGGCGATTATGAGTTCCAGTTTACCGGCACCACACCTCGCTTTGGACCGAACTATCTCGCGGACTTCGGCTTTGTTGATGTCTATCAAAATGAACAACATCTGTTTACTACTCATCCAGAGAAACGTCTGTTTCCCAATTTTGGTCAGGTAATGACCGAAGTGGGCCATAAGGCAGGAGTGCGGCGGGATATCTATGTGGTGCTGGGCGAGCCTTTTGAGGATGGTTCGTGGGCCGTTCGCTTGAAGGTCATTCCGTTTATCTCATTGTTGTGGCTCGGAGCGGTGCTGATGGTGGTCAGCAGTACCGGCATCTCACTGTCGCTACCACGCTGGTGTCGGGCTCACTCTTCTGATACTCACACAAAAAAAATCTAAACACTTCTAAAAACGATAGTGCACTAGGAGAAGTCGCATGTTCAGGATGCGCTCCATACCCAAAGGGATATTATCCATAGCCCTCACCACAGCTTTTATAACCGGCTCTACGGCTGCTGTAACCGCTAGTGAAACGGCCACTGTCGAGTCGCGAAATGAGCAGTTTCGGGAGGGATTTCCCCGTCAGTTTGAGTCATGGCACCAAACATCCGAGATGGATTTTAACAGCAAGTATCTGGGTAACACCCCGGATGATATGCTCAAAAAAGACCCCCGGTTAGTTGTGTTATGGGCGGGTTACGCCTTCGCCAGGGATTACAATGCGCCCCGTGGTCATATGTATGCGATCACTGACTTACGTAATACGCTCCGTACCGGTAGCCCTACAGGCCCGAATGATGGTCCAATGCCCAATGCCTGCTGGACGTGTAAGAGTCCAGATGTAACCCGCCTGATCAGCACGATCGGTTCCGATGAGTTCTTCACCGGCAAGCTAGCCTCAAAGGGCAGCGAGATCGTCAACCCGATCGGTTGTGCTGACTGCCATGACACCAGCAAAGATCTGATGCCACTGAAGGCGGGGCGTCCGCATCTGAATGATGCGCTGGCGGCACTGGGCCGACCGATGGAGAAGATGACCCATCAGGATAACAAGTCTTTGGTGTGTGCCCAGTGTCATAACGAGTACTACTTCTCCGGTGAGAAGAAATCTGTCGTACTTCCCTGGGCAAATGGTATCAAGGGTGAACAGATAGAGGCCTATTACGACAATATCGGCTTCTCTGACTGGACCCACGCCCTCTCCAGAGCACCGATGCTAAAAGCCCAGCATCCGGGCTGGGAGATATGGCAACAAGGTGTCCATGGTCGTAATAATGTCTCCTGCGTGGATTGCCACATGCCCAAACGCAGCGACAAGGGGGTCACCTTTACTGATCACCGGGTGGTCAGCCCGCTGCGTGACGTGAAAGCAACGTGTCAGTCTTGCCATAGTCAGGACGAACAATACCTGCTCGATGTCACCTATGCCCGTCAGGACCAGGTCGAAGAGATCAAACTTAAGGCTGAGGATCTGCTGGTGCGTGCACACCTTGAGGCCAAAGCGGCCTGGGATGCCGGAGCCAACACGGAGGAGATGAAAAAGGCCCTGACTCTGATTCGTCATGCCCAGTGGCGTTGGGATTTCTCTATCGCCTCCCACGGTGCCTCTTTCCACGCTCCGGAAGAGGTGTTGCGTCTTCTGGGTACCTCTGTAGAAAAAGCTGGCGAGGCCAGAGTCAAACTGACCCGCCTATTGGCGCGCTACGGTATTACCGAAGAGATTCCTGTGCCGGATCTTTCCAGCAAAGAGAAAGCGCAGGCTTACCTTGGGTTTGATATGAAAAAGTTAAAGGCTGAGAAGAAGGTCTTCCTTGAGACTCTGGTTCCCCAGTGGGATGCGGAGGCGAAGGCGAAGGGGCGTCTGTAAACGACAGCCTGAAGCTAGGAAATCGAGGCTCTTAATAGCAATACTTTGGACACTTGCACACACCGATAGCCTATAGCTACTGAGTTGTAAGTTGTAAGTTGTAAGTTGTGTGTCAGTGTCCATTATTTTTTTCATCACTCCATGACCATCCTGACTTATCAGAGAATCGCCTCCACCATTAAAGTACTAACAGCAAACGACAACTGATCATGGTCAGAAGCGATATCAAAGCGGGTATCACTGAGTACGTGTTTCCGGGTTTCAGGGCAGAGTTTTTCCGCAGAGTTCAATGCTGTTCTGATTTTTCGAACGAGTGTCATCAGCTCCAGCGTGGTCTGTTCCGAGGTTCGAATAACCGCATTGACAGCAAATTGCAGCTCAAATCGGCCCTTCTCTCCCTGGCGAGCGGTTTCGGCCAGGGACTCTAACCGGACCAGGATCACCGGCCCGTCCAGAGAGTCATACAGCCCTGTGGCCGAGTAATCCAGCTTGGTCTCTGCTACAGACGACAATCTCTCAATCACACTCGTAAGGATGGCCTGTTCACTCAACTCACCATTCAAGCCTGTAGACATAACTCATCTCCTGTTGTTCCACTCTGGAATCTGTAGAAACATACTTTTATTTATATCGTTTGATCGGTATCAAACGCCAAAACTGCAGTTATGCCGCTATCACAGGTGTTTCATTAGTCTGCAGAGCGGGTGCTGGTGTGCATCCCGCTTGCGGGGTGTGAAGTACTCAGGGTGTTTTCTGGTTCGTTTCAGGGGAAATGTACGCCTTGGTACCCCACAGTGGCACGGTGGACAGACTATGTTTGAAGCTACCGGATGTCTCTTTGGTGGAGTAAGAGAGATACATCAAGGTTTGGTTATGCTTATCGAAAATACGACGAATTTTCATGGCTTTGAAAAAGATACTTTTCGACTTTTTGAAAACCACCTCACCATTTTTCGAGGTATCGATCGTGGCTATCATCTCAGGAGTGATTTCGCCGGTCTGACGGCATGAGATGGAGCTATCACTCGGGTCTGAAAAGCTGAAGTCCGCTTCAATACTGGCAACATGGCAGGTGACTCCGGGAACTTCCGGGTCGACCATCATGTTGAGTTTGATGTCTTTCATGGTGAAGAGTCCCAGGGACACATCACCCACTTCATCGCTGCCACAGCCGACGAGCAGTACACTGGAAAGGCCTAATACTGCAATGGACTTTTTCATGGAGCGCTTCTCTTCATTAGTATGATTTATTGGATAATGCCGTAAATAACAGTGGATGCCACCGTCATGCTCAAGCCGATCAGGGTTTCATAGGGTATAGCGCTAAGACGTTCGCGTATATTCATACCGACACTGCCGCCTGTTGCATGGAAGAAGCTGCCGTGGGGCATATGATCAAGCACCGTGGCACCGGCATGCATCATCGCCGCTGCGCCGAGAGCCGGTACGCCCAAAGATAGAATAATCGGGCCAAATACATTCGAGGCGACTGCCGTCCCTGCCGTTGTCGAGGCCGTTGCGGCAGACATGGCGATACCGCTGATCGGGGCCAGCAGATAGGCTGGCAGTCCGGAAGCTTTGAGCCATTCGACGAGGAAGTGGCTTAAACCGGAGTGGGCGATAATACCCGCCAGAGTACCGGTACCGATCATCATACCGTAGGCCGGCGGTACGCGCCGTAAAATCAGGCCAATGGCAATAACGAGACCGCTCACAGCCCCTAGCGTAGTAATCTGGATCATGGACTTTCAGATAAGTAAGTAGTGAAGATACTGTTATTCAGCAAATGCCGCAGATTGTATTCGCAAAAAGTCCGGTTTTCCACATCGGTACGTTAGACTTGCCTGAATTCAGGTTGAGTGATAACGCCATCTCATGCCGTCAGACCAATGAGATCAACCTGGAGATGACAACCACGATTGAAAAATTCGCAGGGTCTGAACGGCGTCTGAGTGGGTACATCGGCTGCGGGAGTAGAACGAGTTTCTCCGGGCATGGAACCCGGAGAATGTTTGGATCAACCTACGTTTTATTGACCGGTTCGTCTGGCCCAGCATCGATCAGCAAAGTCATACCTGATACTCCCGTCACCCTGACAATCGTACCGGCCTTCAGTGCAACAGAACTCTCCACTTTCCATAAGGTATCTCCAATCTGTATACGACCAACACCGCATGGAATGTCATCTTCGAGCACAACAGTCTGTCCCACCTGCTGTGCAGCACGGTTATTCAGTAGATCAACCCCGTCCCCTACTCCGGATTTACGAAAATAGACCCACCAAAGCACGGTATAAATCAAAGCCTGAACACCAAAAGAACCCAGTTGCATTGACCAACTCATCTCTGGTATTAAAAAATCAAGCGCTGCCTGCCCCAAACAGGCGACAGCAACGCCAAGAAGAAACCCTCCCGCACCGAGAGCTTCCAGGCCAAGTATAAGAAAACAACCTGCCAACCAGTGCCACGGTTGCATCTCCACCATAAAGTTGATCATTGACGATTAACCCTTTGGTGTAGATGAAGACTGATCAAGCAATTCCTTAATACCGCTGATGGAACCAATAAGACTGCTGGCTTCCAGAGGCATCATGATGATCTTGCTATTGTCTGCCGAGGCCACATCTCTCAGAGCCTCAACATATTTTTGAGCGACAAAGTAATTGAGGGCACGATCATCACCCTCAGCAATAGAACGGGACACGACTTCTGTCGCCTTTGCTTCCGCTTCTGCCAAACGTTCCCGCGCCTCAGCGCCTCTTTTGGCCGCTTCCAGCTCACCCTCGGCCTTGAGGATCTGTGCTATTTTCTGACCTTCTGCCACAAGAATGGCGGACTCTCTCTGGCCTTCCGCTTCCAATATGGTTGCGCGCTTGGCTCGGGAGCTTTTTAACTGCATTGCCATGGCATCGACCAGATCCTGTGGCGGAGCAATGTCTTTTATCTCAATACGGGTAACCTTGACACCCCATGGATCAGTCGCCTCATCAACCTTTCTTAACAGCTCGGAGTTGATGCGATCCCGGTTGGAAAGCATCTCATCAATCTCCATGCTACCCAGAACAGCACGGATATTGGTCATCACCAGATTTCTCATAGCCATGGAGAGGCTATTCACCTCATAAGAGGCCTTTACCGGATCTTGTATCTGGTAAAAACAGACTGCGTCTGTGGAGACTTGGGCATTATCGGAACTGATGACCGTTTGCGGGGGAACATCCAGTACCTGCTCCATACTGTTAACTTTCCGGCCAATTCGATCAATAAACGGCACTATTATGTGCAAACCGGGCGAAAGGGTGCGCGTATACCGACCAAGCCGTTCGACGGTATAGTGATGCCCTTGGGGAATGATTTGCACCCCGGTTGCAATGATGATGCCGACAAGGCCAATAAAGGTAAGAGCGACTATGTCCATATTCCTATTCTCTTTTTGTTATGAAATTTCTACCCGCGGTAGCCTGTGCCCGTTCAAAACAGTTCCACCAGCACACCTCGATACTACTATAAAAACCGAGATATAAAAGACGAGAGATAAAAGACAACAAGCCCTTCTGAGGCAAATCAAGAGTCATCCTCATCCTTCACCGAAACCATCCGAGTCGTTATCAAAATAGCATAAACACCCGGAATCACCATGCCCATAGCTATGACCATAATCAGTTCATCATAAGTGGCCGAAGCGAAGGCAGAAATAAGAAAAAGTGATGAAATTGCCACAATAATCATGTTAGATCGGGATGTTTTCTTCTCTCTATGATCCTGTTTTAACAGTGCAACACCGGACCAGAAATAGGGAAACAGCAACAGCAGGACAGAGATCGTCACGGAAATAGCAAACGCCTCTGCAATATTACTGCCCATTGACATCAGTACCAGCTCAACCACTGTCATGATAACGCCGTTAATAATCAAGCCCTTATCAGGGATACCGAACCGGTTGGTATGGGAATAGGCTTTCGGCAAAAAGCCATTGTCGGCGCTGGTTTTTGCGGCACTTACGGAGTTCAAACCCCAGACCATAAAACTGGCAATACAGGCAACAGCCATCACCAGAGAGACCACCTCTCCCACATGTTCTGAGTCGAATATTCGGGTCATGGAGAGGGCAAAGGAGGCGGGAGCATCCTGAATCACCTTTGCGGCGAACATACCTTCGATAACTGTCGTTGAAAGAATGTAAAAAATGGCGACAATCAGAAAGCCAACAATAGTGGCTATGGGCACCACCTTCTTCGGATTCTCTATCTGCTCCGAATTGGTAGCAACACTCTCTACACCCACATACGAGAAAATCAGTATGGCAAAGCCCGCCATAATAGCCGAACCGTCGCTTTTACCCGACACATTCCAGTTTTCGGCAAATTGGGCGGAACTGAATTCCATCCAGCCCAGAATACTGGTCAAAACCACGGCAATCAGTAACAGGGTAACGGTGATGGAAACGACCTTGGTAATAATGCCAACCCCCTTAAGGGAGAGCACCACAAACAGCCAGATCAGAGCGATAACGGTGATACCCAGAACCATCGGGTGATTAAGCAGAGGCAGAAACATGGCCAGGTAACCAAGCCCGGCAATCAGAATAGATACATTGGAAATCAGGTTACCATAGACGTAAAAAAAACCACACGTGGCACCAACCACGGGGCTAACTGTCGTTGCCAGCGCCGTCGGACTGGGATCATCAAAACGCTCCCCGGCCCTGACATAAATCAGCGTCAGGAATAAGGCGCCGATAGTGACCAGAATAAACGACACCAGCGTAATAGAACCGGTAAAGGCCAGTTGCTGAGGCAAAGCGATAACCCCACTACCTGCCAAACTGGAGATAATCAGAAAGGTGGCTCCCACCACTCCCAATTTCCTGGTATCACGACTTTCTGATGCGGCGGGGTTTTTTTCTGTATCAGAGGATTTTGTGTCGGAAGTATCATTGGACATGGTCAATCACTCCTGCACGCAAAACATCTGGAAGTGTACCTGACCATCCCTTTCTATACGTCTAACTCCATGTATATCACTCTCATAACCGGGGAACCGGTTTTCAAAACTCTGCATGGCCATTAAGTAATCAAAAATCGGTCTGGCTTTCTCATTCATGGATTCCCCCCCCATCATGATAGGAATACCAGGGGGATAGGGAACCATCATTACAGCAGGAATGCGATCCATCATCGCTTCCAGCTCAACATACTCTACCTGCTTTCTGACGACACTGTGGTAGGAATCCGCAGGTTTCATCGCCGGGTCAGGGATAATCTGGAAGGCGGCCTGCATCTTATCGAGCATATGATGCTCCTTAAAATACTGGTGAATCTCATGACAGTGATCTCTCAAACCAACACTTTCGTAATGTTCCGGATAATCATTCACCAGTTTTGGCAGTGCCTGTTCGAGGGGAGCGTTATCATCGTAAAGCACCTTGAATTTCAGCAATGCCGTCAGCAATGAACACTGTTTTGCCCGAGTGGTTCCCAGAGAATTGAGCAGCAGAAAAGAGTAGTAATCCGCCTTTTCACAGACGATGCCGTGTTTGATCAAATAGTCAGAGACAATAGATGCAGGAATGCCGGTCTCAGCCAGATTACCTTCATCATCCAGACCTGGGGTGATAAATGTCAGTTTTATGGGGTCTAGCATGGCGTAGTTGTCTTCCATATTATCAAAACCATGCCAGGTGTTTTTACGGCTGAATACCCAAGGGTGCTGATTGCTGGCCAGATACTCTGCCGGTACATTTTCAAACGCCGTATCGCTCCCCGCGTAGTCAACAATCCGAGGCTGCCACATCTCAAAAAACCAGCTTTTTTTGAACTTCATCTCCCGAGCAATATGAGTCACTTTCTGACGCAGGCGAATAGCCTCCAGAATAACGTCCTCAAGCAGAACATCGCCATTGTCTTCCATCATTTTGGTGGCGACATCCAGAGAGGCGATCATGCTGTACTGGGGCGATGTAGACCCATGCATCATGTAAGATTCATTGATCTCATCCGGATTAACTTTTACTGTGCTGCCATCGCGGATATGCATCATTGAAGCCTGGGAGAAGGCCGTCAGCAGTTTGTGGGTGGAGTGGGAACAAAAAATGGGGGGATGGTCGCTGTTTCTGTCGTCATCCGCCATGCCGTAGTGATTGGTATAGATAGGATGAAAGCGGGCATAGGCGTACCAGGCTTCATCAAAGTGGAGGTTCTCCACGCTCTGCTGCAATTGCTCCTTGATATGGATGACGTTGTAGCAAATACCATCGTATGTGGAGTTGGTCAGCGCCGACATTTTCACCCGCTGATCTTTTAGCTCGATGGGGATGCCGGGGTGTGCCTGAATCTTGCTTCTGATGGACTCTTCAGAAAACTCAGATAAACGACATGGACCAATAATGCCCCGTTTGTTTCTTCTCGGCACCATGTACACAGGGTAAGCATCGGTAATCACCATGGCATAGTTCAGCGACTTGTGGCAGTTCCGATCGACAAGGGCGATATCATCCTGTACCAGCTGACTGCGCCAGATAATCTGGTTCACATTAGACGTACCATTGAGCACGTAATAGGTGTAGTCGGCACCAAACACTTTGGCAGAGTTACGTTCGGCTTCGCCCACCACGCCCGAGTGATCCAAAAGAGAACCCAGCTCGGGCACCGAAATAGAGAGGTCGGAACGAAAGACATTTTCTCCATAAAAATTGTACATGGCGCGACCGGCTGGACTGTGCAGAAAGCCTTCCCCCCCCATATGGCCAGGGGTGTGCCAGGCGTACTTATATTCATGGGCATATTTCACCAGTTCACCGAAAAACACCGGGTGAATACTGGCGATGTACTCCATGACAAAGGTATCAATTCTACCGGCATGAAACTCAATCGTGTCGGCGGTTTTCCAGAGAGTATCACTGATAATCTCAAGGACATCCGTGGGAATATTGGCCATCGCCAGACGCTCAGTCAGCAGCAGGATAGGAATATTTTTATTGCGGCCGCGAATCAATTTCAACAGTGCTTCCGGATTCATCAATCCGCAGTGATCTGAGGCTGGGATATCCCAGTCAATAACGACAGCCGCCAGATCGGAGCGGGACATGAAAATTTCCGCACCATCGTCGTAATCAAATGATGGGTAAACGGATAACGCATGGAGATCTTTTAACTTGTCGACCAGCGATCCTAGTCGAAAACCTTCATCATTTTTGGTATCAAACTGAGCAGAAACAATCAGGACTGGCCATGCCCGTTTGGTAATTTTCATCGTCAACCTCAAGCAAACGGTTCGAAAGAAACTCGGCGTTTCAAAGGTATTTTTCGGGGATTAACAGGATTCAGGGATAAGGAGTAAACAGGTGTGAGTGAATTATACAACGCAAGCATAGTCTCTGGACGACAGCAGCGCCAAAATTTATAAGTTTTTTTATGGTTACCCTTGTCTCAATTTAGTAGACGACACTACTTGTATGATGATGAACTATCTTGCTGCTTGAGATCGTCAGGATGAACAAAAAAATACACCAGTGCAGGCAGCAGCCAGATGGCTCCAAATATGTTCCATAGGAACATAAAAGTCAGCAGTATTCCCATATCGGCCTGAAATTTGACCGGTGAAAATATCCAGCTGCAAACACCTATCGCCAGAGTCATACCGGTCAAAAGCACCGCCTTGCCCGTGGTGCGCAGGGTCTCGCAATAGGCTTTTTCCAGACTCATACCCTGCTTCAAAAAACGTTCCAACCGGCTGTATATATAGATGCCGTAATCAACCCCGATACCGATCCCCAGCGCGATAACCGGCAGAGTGGATATATGGAGACCAATGCCCATATGTACCATCAATGCCTGGCACAGCAGTGAGGTCAGTGCCAATGGCACGATAATGCAGATCACAGCACAAATAGATCGGAAAGTGATCAGGCACATAATACTAACGACAAAGTACACACATAACAGCATCAGATTCTGCGATGATGCAATAACCTCATTGGTCGCAGCTTTAATGCCAGCATTACCGGTCGCCATCAGAAAACGGATGTCGTCGGTATTATTGGCGGCAGCAAAATCTTCCGTAGCTGACACTACCCGCGCTAACGTGTCAGCCTTATGATCCTCAAGAAACAGTAATACTGGTACCAGACTGCAATCCTGATTGTAGAGCTCGGAGGCTCTCATACTACTGACCGCACTATTGAGCACATATTGATTACGGGAGAGTGCCTGCCACTGGGGATTACGCTCGTTCAGAGCACGGATTGTCTTTTTGGCCACAGTCACCAGTGAAACAACATCCTGAACACCAGGCAGCTGTTGCATATGCCATATGTAATCATCTATGGCCTTCAAAGACTTATAGTTGGCACACTGTTCAGGCTCCGTTTCTACCATGGTGATAAACATATCGGCACTGGTCGAGTAATTGGCCATGATATAAGCGTTATCCATGTTATAGCGGGAATCTGCCCGTAACTCGGATGCTCCGGTATCCAAATCACCGATCTGGATCTGGCTTTTCATCATCCAACCATAACCAAAACCACACAATGCCAGCACAATAGAGATCGATACCACTTTCGGACTGACACACCACCCCGCCAGCCTATTCAGGCCTGGTATCACTTTTACCGTGGAGTTGCGCTCGTACACCCTTCGACTCACGCCCACTTTGGACATGAGTACTGGCAGCAGTATCAAGTTGGTCAGTATGATCACTGCCACACCCAGACTGGCAGCAATGGCCAGAGAGCGGATGACATCAACCTCAATCACCAGCAAGGTCATAAAGCCAATGGCGTCTGAAACCAGTGCCAGTAAACCCGGAACACACAGCGCCCGGAAAGCCAGCCTTGCGGCATCTAAGATATTACTGCCCTTAACAGACTCAATGGCAATGTTATTGATAATCTGCACACCGTGACTGATACCGATAGCAAACACCAAAAATGGCACCAGAACTGAGTACAAATCAAGCCCAAGACCCAGCGTCGATAGCAGCCCCAGTTGCCAAACGACAGCGGTAAGAGAACAGAGTACCGGTATCACGGTTAACCTCAAACAGCGGGTGTAGGCAAACACCAGCACTGTCGTAATACCCAAAGCCATCAGAAAGAAGATGGCAATTGTCTGCATGCTGTCAAACAGGTCACCAACTATCTTGGCAAAGCCCACAATATGCAGATCTATCCCCTGCTCGGCATAGCGTATACGTAATGTTTCCAGCGCAGTGGACAAGGCGACATAGTCGAGCTTTTCACCGGTTTCCGGATTCACCTCAAACAACGGGATCTTTATGATACTGGATTGAAAATCATTGGCGACCAGGTGCCCCACCACTCCGGAACGAAGAATATTCATCCGTAGCATCTTGAGGCTGGCGGCATTGCCATCATAGTTCTGGGGGATAACCGCCCCCCCTTGAAAACCATCCTCAATCACTTCCTGCCAGCGGACATTGGGTGTCCACAAAGACTTCATCCCTATCCGATCGACACCTGGCAGGTAGAACACCTCATCGGTCAATTCCTGCAAACGGCTCATATAATTGTGATTGAAAATATCCCCTTCCTGCGGAGCCACAGCAATACGCAGGATATTGGCGCTGTCCAGCTCATCCCGACGTTCCAGCCAATTCATGATATAGGGATGTTTCAAGGGGATCATTTTTTCAAAGCTGGCATCAACTTTCAGACCCGACATTTGCCATGACAACACAATGGATACCAGCACAAACAGAGCGATAATCAGTGGGCGGTTTCTGAAAATTAGTTTTTCCAGAACCTGTGTCCCACAGAAGGGGGCAGTTAAGAGACGTCTGCTCATAAAGGGCTATCCATGTTCCCGCTCACTGGCCAACAATACCCGGATCAACGCGGTGTACACCATGCTCTCCGGTCACGACAAAAACGCCGTCTGCGGCTTGAATAACACCGGTCAGTACGGCACTTCTCGGTCGATTGCCAACCTTGGTGTTCTTGCCATCACTATGGGAAAATGTGCCGTTCCCACCGACCAGCAGCGCTCTGTCACCGCCGATGAGCAAACCATTAAACAGAGTCTGGTCAGTACCGGTATCCCACTTCTGCCATGTTTTTCCATTGTCGTTCGTTATATAAGCGTTACCAAGAAGACCATAAATAATGGCACTCTGCGGCCGAGCCAGAGCCTGCACTCCAAAAAGTGTTCCTTTATAGGGACTCGACAGAAGATCCCAGCTTTTTCCGTTATCCCCAGAGCGATAGAGAGTCCCGGCCTCACCCACCAGCAGCAGCATTCCCCCCTTCAAGCGGGTCATGCCGTTGTAATGGAATTCATCGGGATTATCGATATTATCAGAACGGTCCTTCCAGGTTTTACCCCCATCAAAAGTCTGCCTCAGATAACCATGTCCCCCCATAACAAACCCATTGTCAGTATCGATAAAGAACACATCAAGCAGTGGCACTTGTGCCTCCCTGTCTTCGTAAACCTGTGACCAGGTTTTGCCGCCATCACGGGTTTTCAATACCACGGCATCATGACCGACAGCGTAACCAATCATACCCGAGGGAAAATCAACAGCCGTCAACAGGACATCAGTAGGAGTCGTTGCGTATTGCCATAATTTACCGAAGTCATCAGACCAGATCACATAACCACGGTCTCCTACAGCGACCAGACGTTCACTGTTGCCGGCCTTGTCAATATCAAGCATCAGGGAGGAAAGTACATGGTCAGACACCGCACCGACAAAAGACGGCTCCGCCCGGACAACACCGACAAGGAACAATAGGGCAGTGCTGAAAAGCAACTGCAAAAATATCATGGAGAAATCCTGTTTATTGAAATCTCGTTGTAATCTGACTTCCACCTGTGGAGCGGAGCAAAACCGGTTATCGACGTCCACGTCTACGAAGGGTTGAAGGGTTGAAATAACTTTCAGGGGGAATAGCCCGATCATAGATCAGCAGCTCACTCTCTTCGTTAGCCATACCCTGCACGTTGTAGCGACGGGACTGCAAATCATGAAATACATCCAAAGTCGTCCATATTGAAGGTAGATCGTAGTAGTTGAGCAAATAAGCCATACTGACACGCCAAAGTTCACCACGGCTATCATACTGATCAACGACTGCGGCTCCCCAGCTGTCTTCGTCCAGATAGAGTACGCGCCTGGAATAAATATGCCGTTTACCTTTTTTTAGACTGCCTTCCACAATCCAGACCCGGTGTTTCTCATAACGGGTATGAACAGGATTAAGATGCGCTGTACCCAAAACGTCGCTGTACTTGAGTTTGTTACTGATCAGTTTGTAATTGTTGTAAGGAATATAAATCTCTTTCTTGCCCTTCAGCTCCCAATCGTAGCGATCCGGTGCCCCGTTAAACATATCGGTATCATCGACTGTACGCAGACCTTCAGAAGCGGCCATAGGGGTATCGTAAGCCAGATTAGGCGATCGGCGTACACGCCGCTGACCGGCATTATAACCCCAGGCCTTGCGGGTCTCTTTTACCTGATCCAGTGTCTCATGAAGCAGCACAGCACCACCGGCAAGACGAGCAGGTGCAGTGGTAAACGACAGATAATAGAAAATGGTATTTTCCAGTTCCTTTTCTGTCAGCTCTGGATTGTTGTACCTGAAGTAAACTTCCTGTAGCGCGGTGGCCAGTAAGTAACTGCCATTACGTTGTACAGCAACCTCTGAAGCACGACGCACGATGTACTCACCTCGATAGCGCACGATATGGTTCCACAGTGCTTCCAGACCATTTTTCGGTATTGGAAAGGGATAGGCGTCCATCGCCCCTTTGAAACCATTACCCCCATCCAGTAATTCCGCATTAATAGCAGCCTTTTTGGTATTGGTGTAAATGCGCTCTGGATAATGGGCATTCCGACGACTCTGGTAAACCGGCATCTTGAAAGTGTCCGGATAAGCCTCAAACAGTGCAATCTGACCAGGGGTCAGACTGCCACTATACTGTTTCATATTTCCCGAAGTGATAGTGAACAGCGGTCTATCATTCGGGTAAGGATTGGCAAGATGTGAACCAAGCCCTTGGTAGTCTTTAGGAATATCGGCACCAGTAAAGGGTTTCCAGTCAGGAATAGAACCATCCGTGTTGCCTTTACGTTCTGCTCCCAGTGGGGTCAGTTCCTTGCCCAGCCTGGCCGCCTTATCCACAGGAGCCGTGGCCGAAACCGAACCGGTATATAAAACCAGCGCAGCAACACTGGCTGTCAATATTCTCTTTATGTTCATACTATCCTTACCCCACGGTTCCCCATAAAACCCCATCTGCGACCGATTATTGTTAGAAATAGTACTTCACACCGATGGCGATATTATCGCGGTCATGCTGGGAATAAGTGCTCGGACCGTTAAATTCGGTGTACTGAACGTCCGCCTGCACATCCATGTACTGGGCAGTCATACCTACCGTCACAGAACGGGCATCTTCAATAAAGTTACCGGTGCTGTGGGAGTTACCGCTCACACTCTGACTCCAGCGAACATAAGGATTAAGAGTGATGCCGCCATAGGCATTGTTCCAGATACCGGATAACACTGCCGTATATCCCCAGGCGTTTCTGGAAATCTGGTCACTCTCCTCGCACCGCCCACTGGCGAAGTCTCGGTATGCACAATCTTTGCGACTGTTATAGCGACGAACTTCCCCGTTGTACGCTGTGTATTTCAGGCTGGAACCGCGCAGATGCTCGGAGGCAACTTCCATGATCCCAAATAGCGAATCAAAACTCAGAACCGAGCCAAAATGGTGTACAGCAGACAGGGAGAGACTCCAGTGTTCCACTCTTTCGTAGTTGTTCAGCGATCTCAGACCATTGTAACTCACCGTTTGTCCGGCAACTTCAGCAAACGCTTCTGAGGCACCTTCCGATCCGGAAAGCTTGGCCGCCTGGTCAAGAGTATCCCCGATCAAGTCGTTGGTCGTTGCCATGAAAACCGGCATATTGGGTCGATAGGATATTTCACCGGCAAAGGCAGTACTCCGGTAATTGGTATTGAAGGAGAAACCATACATCCGAATATCTCCCACATACTTCCTCATTCCGGTAAGGTTGTTGCCCAGATCAACAGCCGCTGCGCCAGCGGCACCGTTTCCTCCTACATAGTGGGAAAGAGTAGCAAGATCTACCCCCGCATAACCCTCATCTAATTGAGCAAAGATGACCGGATTCTTGCCGTGATAATTAACAAAATAGAAGCCGAACTCGGTATCATTGAGTTCTTCTGCAATATACCGGAACGAAACGCCAAACTGACCATCGTCGTCGGCATCAATATCAGAGCCTATAGAGGCAACTTTGAAATAATCGTTTTCAAAGTAGGTTGGATTCGATACCAGGTTTGCGTTCACTAAACCGGGATAGGAGGGCAGAAGGGATGCCAAAGGCCCTGATGTTGCGTTATACGCCGAATTACCCCCGTCAGGAAAAAGGTCAGTCTCAGAAAAAAAAGTGCCCGCAGGGTCCATGACGGTCTTGCGGAAATTCCACTGATAGAAGGCGCTGGCGGAGAGGTTTTCAGTCAGGCCAACACTGATAGAAAAAGTCTCTACCGGGATCAGAGCTTCCTTCAGCTCTGAACCTGGCAGATGAAACTTGGGGGCATTCATCGGATTCGTGGTATTGATCCCGTTGCGGTAAAATATGCCCTCTCCCCAGCTCAACACCTGTTTGCCGACCCGGACATCCACCGGGGAACCCATGATATCCCAAAAACCGTAGAGATAGGCGTCCAACAACTGGGCATCCTTGCCGGAGACATCTTTGGTCTCTTCAGTAAAACGGTTATTGGGTCTGTTCCCGTACATGCTGGCCTGACTCGGCTGAGACATGTGCCAGGATTTCAGACCAAAATGGGTGCTGCCCATCATCTCAGCATCGTAAAATGCAGTACCACGGGTAAACAGACCAAAATTTTCCCAATCAAGACTCAACTCAGAGGTAATTTTGTAGACTTGCGATACCAACCCCGTGTCGTAGTTACGGTTACCATCATTGGAATTAATATTATCGCTGTTTTTATCCTGCCCCTGCACCCGCCACATCGCACCGTAGGAGAGCGTCGTATCGAGAGCGCCTGATACATCACCTTCCATCAGTTTGAACGGAATGGCATCAACGGGAGTAACAACCAGAATTGAGGCGAGTATAAAGCCTGCCCGGGCTGGAGCCGTGTAAATGGATGAAGAGAGTGCAATCCTTTGCAGATTCATTATTATCACACCTTGTATGTTTATGATTTCAAGGCTTTTCTGCTGTCAGCCTGTTGCTCCAATCCATCGTGCTTTTGCGCTCTGCATGGCAATGTTACAAACAAAAAAAAGCCGGCTCAGAGAGAGAGTCGGCTTTTCAGGCAGATAATCAAGTCAATGCGCGAACTATCATTACGCCATTAATTTACTGACCACCTCAAACAGGTCTTTGGAGAGATCATGGCTCTGAATGCGCTGCAGGGCTTTCTGCATCAGTCCCTTGCGGGTCTCATCATAACGTTTCCAGCGCGTCAGCGGCGTGATCAGCCGTGAGGCCAGCTGCGGGTTGAGGGCATCGACACGGACGACTTCATCAGCCAGAAACTCATAACCGGCTCCACTGATGTCATGGAAGTTCACCAGATTGCGGCCACAGTAGGCAGAGACCAGCGCCCGCATTTTATTGGGGTTCTTTTTATCAAAGCGTGGGTGCACCATCAGCTCCCTCACCTTGTGCAAAGTACCAAAACGGGCGTTGCCAGCCTGACAGCTAAACCACATATCCATCACATTGGTATCGCCGGACCAGCGTTCGGCAAACTGCTGCAGCGTCGCTTCTGCCGCTGCTTTGCCACTGCCGTGTACGGCATTCAACAAGATATTCACCGCGGCAATGCTATCGGTCATATTGCCCGCAGCCGCAAACTGAGCTTTCGCCAGCTCCACACCGGCAGTGTCGTTCAACTCCACAAGATAGCCCAGTGCGATATTTTTCAGTGATCGCTCAGCAATATCTTCCGCCTCAGGACAGTAAGGCTTATCACTGTTTAGATGGTCGTAGATTGCAACCAACTGATCCCTGTGGGCTTCGGCGATGGTCTGTCTGACCAGCTCACGAGCCTGATAGATAGCATCCACATCGATCACTGCCATCTGTTCCGCCAACAGGGTTTCCGATGGCAGGGTCAGCATCTCTGCGACCATGGCTTTATCAAGCGTTTTATCCACCAGCACCTTACCGAAGGCATCAATCAGACGCGGGTCAACTACCGGTTTCTCATCTGCCTGAATCGCTGCCACCAGCTCCAGCAGCACAGCAATGGCCAGACGTTGACAACTATCCCAACGGTTAAAACCATCCTCATCGTGACTCATCAGAAAGATCAAATCTTCACGGCTGTAGTCATAGTTCAACTTGACTGGCGCAGAGAACTCCCGCAACAGAGACGGCAAAGGACGTTCATCCGCAGCAAAGGTAAAGCTCTGTTCGGCCTCCTTGAGATGGAGAACCGTGGTGGTATGGCCTTCCGCATCGACAGACATCGGCTCACCTTCCCCATCCAGCAGACCAACGGCGACCGGAATATGGAATGGTTTCTTGCTCTCCTGACCGGGTGTGGCCGGGCAGCTCTGGCGAATGGTGAGACAATACTCCTGCTTCGCCTCATCATACGAATCAGTCACATCCAGCACCGGAGTTCCGGCCTGGGAGTACCAGCGCTTGAACTGGGTCAGATCAACGTTGTTGGCATCTTCCATTGCGGCAACAAAGTCTTCTGTGGTAACCGCCTGGCCATCGTGACGCTCGAAATAGAGGTCAGTGCCCTTGCGGAAACCCGCTTTGCCCACGATATTGTGGATCATTCGTACCACCTCCTCACCCTTTTCATAAACGGTCAGGGTGTAGAAGTTGCTGATCTCGATAAACGACTCAGGGCGAATTGGATGCGCCATAGGGCCGGCATCTTCAATAAATTGAGCACTGCGCAGCAGGTTGACATCTTCAATGCGCTTCACCGTTCGGGAGTTCATATCGGCAGTGAACTCGGCATCACGGAATACGGTAAAACCCTCTTTCAAACTGAGCTGGAACCAGTCCCGACAAGTGACTCGGTTGCCGGACCAGTTGTGGAAGTACTCGTGGGCAACGATCGCCTCAATGCGCTGAAAGCTGGCATCGGTGGCGGTATCGGGACGCGCCAGCACACAGGAAGAGTTGAAGATATTAAGACCTTTGTTCTCCATCGCGCCCATATTGAAGTCGTCTACTGCAACGATCATAAAGATATCCAGATCGTACTCACGACCATAGACCTCTTCATCCCACTTCATCGACTTCTTCAAAGAGCGCATGGCGTGATCGCACTTGCTGATATTGTGCGGCTCAACAAAGATACGCAAAATCACATCCCGACCACCCATTGTGGTGAAGGTGTCTTCTACATATTCCAGGGTTCCGGCCACCAGCGCGAACAGATAGGCAGGCTTTTTGAAGGGATCATTCCAGCTGACCATATGGCGACCGTCGTTCAGATCACGGCGCTCAACAGCATTACCATTGGAGAGCAGCACCGGATACTTGTTCTTGTCGGCAATCACTGTCGTGGTGAACACCGACATAACATCAGGGCGATCCAGATAGTAGGTGATCTTGCGGAAGCCTTCGGCCTCACACTGGGTGCAGAACATGCCGCCGGACTTATACAAACCTTCCAGCGACGTATTATCCTGAGGCTTGATAAGAGTGACGATAGTGGCTTCAAAGGCCTCTGTTTGTGGGTGCAGCACCAGCTGTTCACTGTCCACCTGATAGCCGACGGCAGGCACAACCTCGCCATCAATCGCCACCGAGACCAGCGCCATATCCTCACCACTCAGGGGCAGGGAGGGAAGAGCGTTGTAGGTTTTGCTCTCATTCAGACGGAAGTTCAGCTTGGCGGTGACCAGCGTAGACTCTTCACCCAACTCAAACGTCAGGTCGGTGGTCTCAATCCAGTAATCTGGCTGCTGATAATCCTTGAGGTAGATCACCCGTGGTTGTCCGTCTTTCAGTTGTCCGTCGTTCATAATATCTCCATTCATATGCAAGAATGATTTATAGACAAGAGTGCACACGCCTATTCGAAACCGGGAATTACCCGGCAGACACTGTTAATTCGTAGGCCGTATATTTGCGAATATTGATCACACCCGTGTCGAAAATCAGGTACTGCCCCTTGATTCCCATCAAGGTTCCCTCGACGACAGGGTTTTTATCAAGATTGAACGAGGTAACTTTGGTCGGATAGTTCAGCACCGGGTAGCTAATATCTGTTGGCTTGATATCGGCGCTGATCGGCTGAACCGCCTGCAAACCATACTCCTGCAGCAGGGCATCTATACCATCAGCATACCGGTCTAAAAGATGCTCACGGGCCTGTTCAAGATCAATGGCATCGATCTGACCTTTCAGCATGGTACGCCAGTTGGTTCTGTCCTTGACCTCCTGACGCAGTATATCTTCCACAAAACCGGACAGCTGCCGTGTAGCCACGCGCAGAATCGGCAGTGCCTGCACTGCGCCCTGGTCAATCCAGCGCGTGGGTACCTGACTGGCGCGGGTAATGCCCACTTTCAGCCCGGAGGAATTGGCCAGATAGACGATATGATCGGTCATGCAGAACTGTTCACCCCACTCTGGCTCACGACAGGTGCCTTTATGGTAGTGACACTTCTCGGGGCTGATAATACAGGAGTCACAGCAGGCGAGGCTCTGGAAACAGGGCCAACAAAAGCCCTGGTTAAAACTTTTTTTGATTTTACGATGGCAATGGCAACAGTAGATATTGCCGGTATAACGCAGTGTCAGCCATTTGCCGAGCAGCTCATTCATCTCAACAAGGCTGTCGCCTACGGGCAGAGAGTAACTGACCGGATGGCCAGTCTCACCGGGCTCGTCACCAAGATGGGTGCGCATCTTGGTCACGGTACCGGTTACGGAGAAAACATCAGACATCAGACATCCTGAAAACGAAGAATAGACTCTTCCTGTTGCTTATTATTTTTATTTCCGCTGCCCTTGCAACTCTGCGCCATGTAACCGGTGCGCTGCTCCTTCGGCAGATGAATAGCTTCCCAGGCCAGCACCGCCTCAAGGCTTCGCTCCCGCTGTTCAGACGTCAGAGATTGACCATCGGGCCACTTGCCCAACTCAACACTGCGGCGCAGGCTGTCGACCACTTCCGGTGTTAACGAGGCAACGAATGCTTCAAACCCCATATTTCCCCTCCCCCTTTCACTTTTTCTTATCAGATACCGGCTCAGTTAACCGCGGTTAAAAAACCGGTTATAAATCCAGCCAAAGACGACGCCGGACAGCAATCCTCCAAAGTGGGCACCATTGGCCACTTCGCCAAGACCCAATGAGCCCAGAATACCGGTAAAACCGATCGCCAACCACGCCAGCATAAATATATAAACGCCGGGCGGTATTCGATAGGTATTGGGGGCCACTCTTTCCCTGATCCAGCAGAAACCAAGCAGGCCGTAAATCGCGCCGGACATTCCGCCAAACAGTGGATTGCCATCCATCGCCAGACATTGTACGACATTGGACGTCACCCCGGTCAACAGTACCAGCAGCAGGAGAAAGGGCCCTCGATGCAGTAATTCTATACGCCGACCCAAGTCCATAAGCCAGAGCATATTGAAGACCAGATGAAAGATACCAAAATGAAGAAACATTGGCGTTGCTACACGCCAAAACTGACCTTGTTCCAGTGTCGCCGCGAGTGCCTGGTAATGAAGGTAATCACCCGAGATTGCAAAATCGGAAATGGTAAACCAGGCTACCGTCTGAAAATCCTTACCAAGGTTGGTCAGCACGGCCACAATCAGACACAGTGCCAGCAGCAGCATTGTAACCGGTATTCTTCGCCAGTCTGCCAGCGGTCCGGAGCCAGTACCGCGGCCCAACCCCCAGGATACCTTCGCCTTACCCAGCTGCAGCAGACCACTCTGCCAATCATCAAACCAGTTCAGCACCACATCACGGTGCTCGCCATGGGCCAGCCACAAAACCTGTCGCCCCCCCTCTTCCGTGATTTTATGGGGTATCTGCTGCTGCCAGAGAAAAGCAGAAAAAGGCAGCAGATCCTCATCTACCGGGCGATCAAAAATTCGGATCATCATTATCTGTTTCCAGTCAGGAGAGACGGTTACCCCAACCCAGTTTGGTGCGGCACACCTCGTAATAATTGTGGTTTAAAGGGTGGATCAGCCGCAATTTGAACGGCTTTTTATGGATAGACAGAACATCCCCCGGCGCAGCGGTGATATGCACCTGCCCATCGCAGGATAACTGGGGATAGGCGGAATTATCAGGGCTGATAACAATTTTTATCTCACTGTTACCATCAATCACCAGCGGACGGCTGCTCAAAGTATGGGGAAACATCGGCACCAGCACCACAGCATCCATACGCGGGTGCATGATCGGCCCTCCGCCAGAGAGCGCATAGGCTGTCGAGCCGGTCGGGGTGGCAATAATCAGACCATCGGAGCGCTGACTGTAAACAAACTGGCCATCGATAAACAGCTCGAACCGGATCATCTTGGTCACTTTGCCGGGGTGCAGAACAACCTCATTAAGGGCATCAGAGTGTCCGATCAGATCACCGTCGCGCTTTAATTGGGCTTCGAGCAGAAAGCGACTCTCAATAATATATTTACCATCCAGGACCTCACCGACCTGTTCTTCCAGATGATCGGGCTGAATATCGGTCAGAAAACCGAGGTTGCCACGGTTGATTCCCAGCACCGGGACATGGTAACGAGCCAGCGCCCTCGCTGCGCCCAGCAGACTGCCATCACCGCCGACAACAATCACCAGATCACAGGTCTCCCCCATCTTTCTGCGATTGCACACCTGCAGACCATGGCCCGGCATCAGCTGTGCCATGGAATCCTCGATGGTAACATGCAGACCACGGGAGTGCAGGAAGGCTTTCAGTCGCTTCAAAGTATCCACAACCTGGGCGCTACCTGTTCGCCCGATCACTCCTATATGTTTGAACTGTTCCATATTCCGCATCTTTCTGATAGCTATTAAACATTATCAGCGCAAGGGTCATGGGAAGTCTATGAATCAAACAACACCGAGCCGCCCAGCTGACCGGCCATTAAAAGCCGAGCTTGACTGGCTGATCGACAGCCCTGTTCTGCTGACACCTGCCGCTCACCCCACCATACTGCCTGCGCCTCTACCGCACCTTACCGCCGGTCTGAAACAGCACCTGCGCAGCTCTCTCCATCGTCAGAAGGTTCTGGAAGAGTGTCAAGAAGCACTGGCACAGCGCCTTTCACTGCGATTGGGCATCCGTTATGAATCCCTCTGGCAGAGCATTACCCGCCAGATTCCCGATTGCGATGTGCTGGCCACCAATGTACAGGTTCAGGAAAATCATAGAACTCTAGGAGAGTTTGACCTGCTCTACAAAGCCGGTCAGCACACTATTCATCAGGAGCTGGCCATCAAGTTCTATCTTGGCACGCCAGGCAGCCGCGGCGATTGGTGTGAATGGATCGGGCCGGACAAAGCAGACCAACTGGCCAGAAAACTGCGACTGATGTTTGACCATCAAATTACCCTGTCAGACACCGAGGCCGGAAAAAACACCCTGCTCGCACTCACCGGTACTCCGCAACACTGGCAAAAGGAGATACTGCTGCAAGGCTACCTATTTTACCCCTGGCGGCAACCCTGCGCCTCACCTTTTGGCGCAAATACTCAACATCTCAGAGGTGATTGGCTGCCACTGCAGCAATTGGAAGAGTATCTTATGCCGTTTGCCAGTGACGTTTTCATGGTACCCCAGCGACAACACTGGTTGGCACTGCGCCATTGGCACCAGAGCGAAAAGAGCTTCGATAAAGTCGCGCTGTTACAGTATCTGCTGGAGAGGTTTGCTGAGAAGGAAAGGGCTGAAGCGCGACCAGTGCTGATTGTGTCGGGACAGGCAGGAAGTGTCCCGTTTTTTGTTACGCCAGATAACTGGTTTTAGGGATATCAAACCCAGTCCCCCCCTGCGCGGGCAGGGGGAGTGACCAGGGATCGTTACCGGGACAAGCGCAGGAAGACTTTGACCATCCCAGGCTCATCGGTTGGCTCTATACGGATCTGCTTGACCGCCAGAGACTCTTTGTTTTGCATGTTCACCAGCCAGGCCAGCAGCTTCTGATAGGGCGCTTCGTCCAGCCAGACAGACACCCCTTGCCGCGCCGGCTGTACTCTGGTCAAATCAAGCCCCGCCTTACGGCCAGTACTGGAAATCACCGAAGCCGGATCTTTTTTGGGTGCCGAACTGCTCGCCTTGACCAGCGCTTTGGCACGGGAGTAATTGGCCGCAAGAAAGGCGTGGGTTTCACGCTCCATCATCATGTTTTTGTGGGCTGTCTCCCCCCATTCTCCCACAGGCTTCCAGACCATAAACCAGAACAGAATCACCGCCAAAAACAACGACAGAGCCACCAGAACCTGTTGGTTCCTGGTCGGCATCATGTCGAAGCGGCTACGCATCTGATCAATATAAGGAGTCAACGTTTTCGTGATGATGTTGTTCATCAGGCACCCCTCACTATCAATCGGGCAGACACGCCCTTACTATCCTGATTACCGTTTTCCATCTCTACCTTCAAGCCCGCAGACTTCAGGGCACTAACATAGCGATTCAACGTCTCAAAACTCTCGGCCCGTACATCCAGTACCAGACGACCATTGGAATCATTGAAGTCCATATTGCCGGGCGTCACATCTTTACCCGCACTGCTGGTCGAGACGGAGGACAAGGTTTTGAGTACATGAAGGAAAACAGCCTGATTATCCTGAGTCCTAGCACTTTCCAGAAACCGGGTCAGACTATGGCGAACGTCTACGACCCTGCGATCATCCGGGCGCAGCTCCTTATAGGTGGCCAGGTTCTGCTCTTTCAGGACTTTCTCCTGATGCTCAAAATAGAAGCCACTGCCAATATTGACCAGCAGTTCCAGCCCCAACCAGATACCGGCAACGATGACAGCAGGCCGCCACTGTTGCCACTGTTTTGAGGCCTTGCGCGTACATTTGTAAGCACCGGTACGGAAATCGATCAGCTCTCGAGAGCGATTCAGCTCGTGAATCACCGGCAATATAACCGGAAGCAGAGAGTCGCTCTGACGCTCACATTGTTCAACCTTCACGCCCGCCAGCGCCGTGAGGTGCTCGACCATCGCCGCCGCTCCTGCCGGACAAAAAATTCTCACACCCGCAGCATGCACGTGCTCTTCGTTGTTCTCCGGACCGTCCCGCTCTTCGGTATCATCGATCTCTATCGAGAGCTCCTCCGGCTCATCTTCCTCCAGCAGGCCGGGAACAATCACCTCCAGCGCAGAGCGATCCATTAGCTGACCATAGCTGTCAGGGCTGGCAACATAAGCCGCCTCCCCCTCAAGCCATATTGACACCATATCCGATCTGGCAAAGAAACATTGGGACTCAGGCAGCATTCGCTGCAACTCAACACCCACATCACGGAAACAGGAGATCAACATCTCCATACTGGCACAGGGAATCCAGCTGGCGTTGGCAAATGCCACGCTGTCTCCAGGCACCGCCACCAGATGTAGATCTTCAATATCAGTAGCCAGTTGCTCTTCCAGCAGATACGGTAAGGCCTGCTGCCAATGACGGCGCTGGTTTTTCTGCAGTGACTTGCGATAAGAAGAGGCGTGATCACCGGACACCAGTAGAATGACCGGAACCTCCTGCTCCTCTTCCGTCAGCAGCTCCCGCCACTGACTCAAGCGGGACAGTGAGCCGGTATAAACACCATTTTCCAACAAGCCGTCCTTGTCTAGCCAACCCCATTCAAGCTCATTCTCATTCTCTTGCTCTCGGCGGAACAGACTGAACCCTGGGCGCAGCCTGACAATCAGTTGTGTTCTCATATTATCTCACTGATTCTCTTAAGGTTTTTACCCAGTTCGGAAACACACCTGTCTCCCGGGAAATCACACTGACTCGCCCGTCTTTGTCCCGGGCCAATCGACTGTGTTGATAGTACGTCATATCACGGTATTGAGCTTTTATATAAACACTGAAATAGTTGCTGTTTACGGTCAGCAGACCTTCTATACGTTTATCGAGCCTATTAATAAGAATCGGATGCCCCAATACCTCGTTCAATTTTGAAAAACCTTTTTTGGTGCGGCTATCAACAAAACCATTCGCATCAGATTCGCTGATATAGTCCCCCAGCGCCCTGACCACACCGGCGGATACGGTATTCATGTTGAGTCCGGCATTGGGTGGCAGTATCGAAACCAGCGGTACAATCCGTTCAAACTCCTCTGGGGTCAAAATATTAAGCAGACGTAACTCTGATGTTGATACCAAAGCAGTATTTCCCGTTCGGTAGGGGGTATCCAGCGTCAGGTAAAAATTGTCTTCCGCCCCCTCGGGAAGAGATTCATGATTATCATCCACCCAATCCTGCAATCGGTACGCAACGTTCGGATTAATGCCGTGAATAGTCATCAATCGAATGAGAAAATCAAGCTTCTCCTTGTTCGGCTGGCCGCTCTGCCTCTGGCGGCTCTGCTCCTGTCCATTCGGGTTACCAGCACTTTGGCTCCCGGATAACAGGTTCAAGTTAAAACGCCCCTGATCATCCACAACCATAATAGTGATTTCACCGTCTTCCGTTTCCAACGCTTGCTTATCATCTGCCCAGGGCTCGAACCAGTGATCCATTATCTTCCCGGTTTTCTTATCGTGCTGGGCGTCTTCTTCCAGCAGCATGGCAACAAAATTCTCAGCGGCGAAGGCGTAGTGTTTCACCTGCAGATACTGGAGCTGACGAGCCGTCTTCTCAACATTGAAGTGCAGATCCGTCACGATACGACTCGCCATCACGGTCACCATGACAAAGATAAGCAGCACAAAAATCAGGGCTACACCCTGTTGCCGATGTTTCACAGGCGGCCTCCTTCACCAGGATAAAGGGCGCCACCGCTGCGATATGTTCCCGACGAGCCCTGCTGACCGGTCGGATTATTTGGATCAAAACTTGAAGATGAGCCGGTTTTTCCCAAACCTTTGTACGTTGGCCCCGGTACCAGCTGTTGAATCTTGCCAAGGCGCTCATGCACTATGGTGTATTCAATCGCTGTCGGCAAAAGTACCAAAGCCTCACTCTCTTTACTGTTTTCCGGAGGCCACTCACCAGACCATCTCTTCTGATTATCCCGGAATTTCACAGTGAATCCCTGAACATGTTCAAGTACAACCTGATCCAGGTAGGGCGTCTCGGGTGCACGATCAAGGGTTTCCCAGAAACGACGTATCAATTGATCACCATCCAGATAGTAACCAAGGCGCTGAAGCTCACTACGCGGTTCACCAGTAATGTTTCTCCAGCCCCCACGCGTCATGACCACTTCTCCCTCCTCATCCGACCCGCCAAATGCAACCTCCTTTTCGCCCAGCTCATCGCGTATAGGACGCGGAACAATTTGAATAAAATCCTTATTCATAAGCAGAAGAGCTCTCTGCACTTCGCCACTATCCTGCCAAAGGGCTGAGGTAATTTCGTGGGTTCTGCTTACCGATTTGAACAAACTGTAACATCCACTCGCCAACAGACTGAAAATGGCGATCGCAATCAGAAGTTCCAAAAGAGTAAAACCGGCACACCTCTGCTGACTTATCCATTCACTTGGCATTGGCATTGACAGGCCTCCGAATATAACCAGTCAATCGGTAGATCGGCTGGTCCTTGTCGTCTGGCTTATCTGTCCCCTGAAAAACCTGAACCTCGACCTTGCGAAGATTCTTCTGGGCAGTATTTGAGATGATATCCCGTATATACCAATCACGACCACTCTGTGTTTGTGTTTTGGAACGCTCACCAGTAGCAGGGAATATCTCTTCAACGTAATAGCGATTCAAGTGTGTATCTGCCAGCCAGGAGGCGTGGATCTTATCCTGTATCCGAGCGGTCTGCCGAATAGCCCGGCCATCTGACACCATCAATACCGAGGCGGCCATGGCAAAAATTGCCAGAGCCACCAGCACCTCCAGCAGGGTAAAACCGCTGACAGGCTGTCGCCTTGATGCACTGCCCAGAACGACTTCAGGGGATGTTAACCGTTCCAATCCCATCACTCTCCAAAACGATTGTACGGCGATTATCATCCACCAAAGAAAACTCCAGACGAAGCGGTGTTATCTGTGTATCCGTGAACATAATCCAGTTGGGTTTCTTTCCTGAATCAGAGCTCGGGCGGCGCCCAGACTCATTATCAGAAAGATCCGTAATCAATATGCCATCTGGTAATCTGCGACTGCGGAAGCTCTGTTCATTCAGCGCCTGCCAATCGTTTTTTTCACGGGACCAGCCCCACCAGTGATATTCGTCCATTCCGGACAGGGAGAGTCCAAACTCTCTGTCCTCTATTAACGCCCGCTCTCTCGCCTGTTCGATCAAGGCCTGTAGTCGGGCAGCCTCTATCTGCACCTGACGCCCGGGACCACTGTCCCCGGGCACCACGAGAGCCACTCCGACTACAATACCGATAATCAACAACACTACGAGGATTTCAATCAACGTAAAGCCACGAAATCGCGTGTGTCTTGTCGGAGAGGGGCTTTCAGCCGTATCAAAAGACAAAATTATTCGTCCCAATTACCCAGGTCGGCATTGAAGCCTTCACCGCCAATACGACCATCAGCACCCAGAGAGTAGAGATCGTAGCTACCGGAATTATGGGTACCTGGATACTCGAACTGGTACGGATTACCCCAAGGATCGGACGGGATCTTTTTCAGGTAACCATCAGGATTCCAGTTACGGGGCTCCGGAGTACCGGTTGGCTGACTGGACAACGCCTCGAGCCCTTGATCCGAGCTTGGATAAAAGCCGTTATCCAGTCTGTATATCTCCAGAGCACTGCTGATCGCCTTAATATCACTCCGGGCCACTGTCTGCTTGGCCTGATCGGGACGGCTCATGATATTTGGCACAACCAGAGCGGCCAGAACACCAAGAATAACCACAACGACCATGATTTCGATAAGGGTAAAACCAGACTGCCCTGTCGGATAGCGTCTCGCATACTTCATTATTCGGGACTCCTTATTACGCATTAACTGTAAAAATTTATTAACCAATAACTGCCTTTGACCGCTCTTTCGTTGAAACGTTAGCTGATCAAGGTATTCATATTCAAAATCGGTAACAATATTGCCAGAACAATCACAAGTACGATGGCGCCCATAACCACCAGCATCAGAGGCTCAAACAGACCGACCAGCATGGCTACCCTGTTTTCAAGCTCAGACTGCTGGTTGTTGGCGGTACGTTCCAGCATATTATCCAGCTCACCGGTCGCTTCACCACTGGCAATCATGTGCATCATCAGGGGTGGGAACAGCTTGGTATCCTGCAGGGATTTATGCAGACTCTCTCCTTCACTGACCCGACGCGCCACACTGATTACGGCATCGCGAACCGCCTCATTACCGACAACCTGGGACGCAATACCCAAGGCGTCGACAAGAGAGACACCACTTCGGGTCAGAATGCTCAATGTGCTGGCAAACTGAGAGGTGTTCAGCGCCCGGCTGAAGCGCCCGATCACCGGAAGAAAAAGAATCCGTTTATGCCATGCCTGCCTGATTGCGGGCTTTTTCAGCAAGGAGCGAACGGCCATGGCGATGCCGACTGAACCACCCAGCATATAGGGCCACCATTTTTGGAATCCTTCACTGGCACCGATCAGCAGTCGGGTAATTACCGGCAATTCCTGACCGCTATCCACAAAGACCTTGATGACATCCGGAACCACAAAGCCAAGCAGAAAGCTGACGATACCGATAGCTGCAAACACTAGAACCATCGGATAGAGCAGTGCCAACTGGACCTTTTGCCGGGACTGCATGCGCTGTTCCGTGTGATCCGCCAGCCGGTTCATCACCTTGTCCAGGTAACCGGCATGTTCACCGGCAGCGATGGTCGCCCGATACATCCGGGGGAATTGATTGGGGAAGGCATCCATACTCTGGGCCAGCGTATAACCTTCCAGAACCTGGGAACGTATCGCCAGTACCGCATTACGCGTACGGCGATTCTCCTGCTGTTCAGCCACCGCTCGCAAGGCTTCCTCAATAGGCATTGAAGCCTGGATCAATGTCGCAAGCTGGCGGGTAATCAGCGCGAGCTGCGACGCAGACAGCCCGCCACCGAAAGAAAACCCGCCGCCGGATCCATCCGCACGTTTCTTGCGCTGTTCCGCAACCTGTTCAACCGAGAGAGGGGTCCACCGTTTGTCACGCAGCATCTGCCGCACCTGACGAGCACTATCGGCCTCGAGTGTGCCACGCTGTGACTTTCCTGCCTCATCAAGGGCACTGAATTCAAAAGCAGCCATGGGTTAATCGTCCTGAGTCACCCGGAGTACTTCCTCCAGGGTGGTTCTGCCGGCAAGCACTTTCTGCATGCCGTCACTACGGATACTGGGAGAGAACTGACGCATGTACTCAACAATGGCCATTTCACCCTCATTACGATGAATCATCCGACGAATGGTGTCATCAATATTGACCACTTCATAAATACCGGTCCGCCCCCTGTAGCCATGCATCTTGCATTTCGAACAACCTTTAGCATGGTAGAGCACCGGAGGATTGTTTTTATCCACTCCGAGGCATTCGCACTCAGCATCGTCTGCTGTGTAAGCCTCCTTGCAGTTGTCACAAAGAATGCGGATCAGGCGCTGGGCAATAACACCCACCAGACTGGAAGCCAACAGGAACGGCTCAACACCCATATCCTGAAGACGGGCAATAGCACCGATAGCAGTATTGGTGTGTAAAGTGGATAACACAAGGTGACCTGTGAGGGAGGCCTGAACGGAAATTTCTGCCGTTTCTGTATCCCGAATCTCACCGATCATCACCACGTCGGGATCCTGCCGAAGAATGGCGCGCAGGCCTCGCGCAAAGGTCATGTCAACTCTGGCATTGACCTGCGTCTGACCTATACCTTCAAGATTGTACTCAACAGGGTCTTCTACGGTGAGGATATTACGACTGGCATCGTTCAAGGAAGACAGCGCAGCATAAAGGGTGGTTGTTTTACCAGAACCTGTCGGGCCGGTCACAAGAATAATTCCGTGGGGCTGGGAAATCATTTTGCGAATACGACCCATGTGAGTATCAGGCATACCAAGATGCTCAAGACGCAGCCGACCCGCAGACTTGTCAAGCAGACGCATAACCACCCGTTCACCGTTGCTCGACGGCAGCGTGGAGACCCGCACATCGACCTCCTTCCCCGCGACGCGCAGGGAGATACGGCCATCCTGAGGCACCCGCTTCTCAGCAATATCCATTTTGGCCATAACTTTGATACGAGAGACCAGCAGAGCCGACAGCGAGCGCTTGAGGCTTAGAATCTCCTGCAATACGCCATCCACCCGAAAACGGGCGACCAGCCGGGATTCAAAGGTTTCGATATGAATATCAGAGGCACCCTCTCTGATTGCTTCTGTCAGGATCGCATTAATCAGCCGGATAACCGGGGCATCATCTGACTGCTCCAACAGATCTTCAGTTTCCGGCACCGCGTCGGCAAGACTGCCAAGATCATCGCCCATGCCTGCCGCATGCTGCAACGCACCATCGCTGTTCTGGTGATAGCATTGGCTCATCAACTCAGAAAAAGTCTCTTTATCAACTTGCCGGTACTGCAGGGGACAACCCGCATAACGCCTGACTTCCGCAATAATTTCCGGTTTGGGGCGTCCAAAACAGCACAACATAGGTACGCCATCTTCGGCGGTAAGAATCACCTGATGCCTATTGGCAAAAGGAAAAGGCAGCAGGGAGGGCCGTTCATCCCGCTCAGTAGATACATCCGTAAACGCTGTACTCAACTTCGAGCTCCTAAAAACTAAACAAATCTTGTATCAGTCAGATAAACACTTTGAAGTTCTTTGCTTTACTGCAATCGGCTAATAATTTCATTAACAAAGAAAATAAACGTTTTTTCTCTTTTTTACACGAATTTGTCTTTACCGTTTGTAGATTTTTGTAGTTTTTTCCCTACTCGCATCACAACATGAAAGTTCAGGCTACACTTACCAGCCAACGACGGTTTGGTGCTTTTTGATCACGGCTGTTACTTTGGTCGCTTCGGAGGAAAGATGGCACACATTTGGTTTTTTTCGGTTTCGCAAAAAACTGCAAGAATACACATCTTTCAGATTTGTAAATCACTTCGGTCAGCTTTGATGCTAGCCTGCAACAAATATGGATTACCCGAATAACACAATGAACAATGATTTTCTGGCTACCACTCGTCGACGGCTGCTCAAATATCACAGACCCCTGCTGCTAACAACAGTCAGTGTGGGATTGGTCTGCTCCCTTGGTACACAAGGGTTGAATATGTACCGTGATATCACTGCCACGCCGATAGAGGAAAGCGTTCACACACCGTCTGCCGTAGATAAAAGTCTGGCAGTCGATAATTTTCAGCTATTATTCGGCCGGGCCAACGATCAATCAAAAGCCTTGCGAGCATCGGAGCTACCAGCCACATCTCTCGATCTGACGCTGAGAGGCTCCCTCGCAGGAGGAGAGCCGGCCAGTGCGATAATTAAGGGTAGTGATGGTCAGGATCATCTCTATCTGGTTGGAGAGGCCATTGCAGGGGGGGCGATTCTTGAAAGCGTTCACCCCCAGTATATTGTCATCAAATACCGAGGCCATTTGCAAAAGCTACCGTTCCCGGAACTCTATAATCAAGAGATCCAGAGCTTCAGCACTCCTCTGTCCTCCACTCATTCCAACTCTCTGCCTGATGGACCGATTGCAGAAGCCAAAGAACTGGAACGCCATATGGATCAGATGCGCCAGCGCATGTATCGCCCTGACGATAGCGGGCAAGGAAACTAATTTCCAGTCGATAACCTCTAAAGTATTTAAGAATTGGCCCAAAATGACGATGCGCACTTTTACTCTACAGACCACAACGATAGCCAGAGCAGTGTTGCTGGCAATGGGCGCTTTCTGGGTTGTAGCAACCCATGCAGAAGCACAGCCTGTTTCACCAAACCCTGCACCATCGAAAACCAGCAGGGTGGACGATGAGAAACGTTGGACCCTTAACCAGCAAAATGCGGATATCCGCGAATTTATCGCCCAAATTGCCGCTATTACTGGTGAAAGTTTTATTATCGATCCCCGTATCAAGGGCGGTAATACGGTCAGCGTCATATCAACCCGCCCAATGACCAAGGGAGAGATCTACGACATCTTCCTGGAAGTTCTTAACGCCAATGGCTACTCCGTAGTGCCGAAAGGGCAGGTTCAAAGTATTATTCCCAATACGGCAGCCAAGACCTCCGGTCCGGTTACCAGTACGTCAACCAAACCGGCTGGTGCCATGATGGTCACCAGAATCATCGATCTACACAGCGTCTCTGCGATAGAAGTGATTCCCATTATTCGCCCCCTGATTGCCCAATACGGACACGCAGCGGCCTCCGCCTCCGGCAACTCCGTTGTGGTCAGTGACCACAAGGATAATGTTGATCGCATTACCAAACTGATTCGGGATCTGGATCAGGCCAGCAACAATGATTACGAAGTTATTCCTCTCGAACACGCCTGGGTAGGTGATATCACAAAGATCATTCAAGAGACGCTGTCCAGTGGCAAAGGACAACTGCCCAGTGGCATGCAAGTTATTGCAGACGAACGCAGTAACCGCTTGATTATCAAGGGTAATGCTAACAAACGGGAAAGAGTCCGCAAACTGGTACACACCCTCGATATGGAAGGCGTTCGCAACTCATCCACTCGTGTTGTCTTCCTGCGTTACGCTGATGCCAAGAATATCGCAGACATACTAAATGATGCCTCCCAGAACCTTGGTGCCAGCAGCAAATCATCCCCTAAGCCTCCTCCGGGAAGAAACACACCACCCACCAGCAGCGCCAGTAGCAAAAAAGGGGGACTGGGCAGCGAGACCTTTATCCGTGCCGATGAGACCACCAACGCACTGGTTATCATCGCCGATCCGGATACCCTGACTGAGGTGGAGAGTCTGATCAGACAGTTGGATGTTCGACGTTCTCAGGTACTGATTGAAGCTGCGATTGTGGAAGTCTCCGGGGGCCTTGATGAAAGCCTCGGCCTGCAATGGGGATACCAAGGTAAAAACAGCGTTGGCGGCGAATCTTCCGACAGTGGATCGGGCAGCCCCCTCTCCGTTGTCGGTGCAGCCATCAATCCGGGCACTATCAGCTACGGCTCGGTTCTGCTGCGTAACAGCAACTTCGGTGTGCTCGTGAAAGCCCTGAGCAGCAAGAACAACGTCAATCTGATGTCCACACCAAGTCTGATGACGCTGGACAACGAAGAGGCCGAGTTTATCGTCGGTAAAGAGGTTCCGTTCACTACCGGTTCCTACCAGCAGAATAATACGGACTCAAAAAATCCCTTTACCACCACAGAGCGTAAGCCTGTTGGTTTGACCCTGAAGGTGACCCCCCATATTGGTGATGGCAATACTCTTCGCCTTGAGATCGAACAGGAGCTGTCCAGCCTGACCCAACAAAAAGCCAGCGGTGGTGATCCCATTACCTCCCAGCGTAAAGTGAAAACTGTTGTTATCGTCGACAATCAGGAGACGATTGTTCTCGGCGGTATTCTGCAGGATATCGTGACCAAAACTGAGGACAAGGTTCCCCTTCTGGGCGACATTCCACTTATTGGGAAACTATTCACCAATAAGAGAGATAACGTTGAGAAGCAGAATCTTATGCTGTTCCTGAAGCCAACAATCGTCCGTACTGGTGATGAAAGCTATCAGGCCACGATGAGCAAGTACTCGAGTCTGAAGACGATCCATGCCGGTAAGGCCAACTCACCGCTGCTGGATCAAATGCCTCCTGACGTGAAGGATCTCTTCAACCCGAAGGTTCATTCGGCGGAAGAGTAATCTCCTCAAAGTTACAGAAGGGGTGTATAACTCCCCCCTTCCGTAACTCCTGCTTACTTTTCAGCACGCCCCTTATCTGCTGATACCATTCTTCACTAACTTTTACGCCTCACTCCTGAAAATATCTGCTAAACATGATGTCAACTGACAACTTGGCAGAGATTCCGGTGCAGAAACGATCAAAATCCAGCGTACGCATCCCACCCTTTCTGTTTATGGTGCCACGCTGGCCATTAAAGCAACTCGGCGTGTCTCTCTTTTCGCTACTTGCTGGTCTGGTTTCAGGGGACGAGCGTCCTTTCTCTGAAGAGTATCTGCCACCCGGATCCATCAAGGTGAGCCCATTAATGCTCCATGATCAACCCGCCCTGAAACTCACTCTGCACGCAACACCAGGGGACTATCCGATGCTGGCGCCGCTTGATCCGGACGCCAGACCATCCTGCCAACAGCTGATTCACAAGATCTCGAAAGCCCTGAATATTGATGAAGAAAAGCTGCATTTTCACTGTTTCAGCGAAACGAAAGCACGACGGGGATCAGAGATCACATTGGTAAAAACGGGTGATCAATGGCAAGTGCATGAGCTGAACTGGTACAACGGCTGGCTGACCCTCTCCACTAAACCCGATACTATGGAAAGCCTTTCGAAGGAACAGTTCTCGAAACTGTTTGGACTTCAGGCTCAGCTGTTACATCTATCCGGATACTATGCGAAACGGTATCCCGGGCTGGGCATGACCAGATCATCCTTGCCAATGGCCGCGTGGCAATGGCTGACCGGAAGCTATAAAAAACTGGGCAACGGTGCTCTGGCTAGCTGGCATAGTTACGAATTTTTATCCCATGGTCTCCAGATCACACAAAGCCTCCGGGCAGGCGTCTGGGGACATATAACCCTTGATTTTCTATCACTGATTTTCCACGGTCTGGAGGGTATGGAACACGCGGATCATGCGGGAATGGGATCTTATATCCATCTCGATTTTCATGGTGATCTGATTGCAGCCAGCCGCTATCCCCACGCGACCAACATCGGCCTTGCTGGCGCGGCGATGGTTTTGAATTTAATCGAGCTACTGCGCGGCCACGCACATGGCCACACACCTAGTCATACTCATGCTTATAATATAAAGGCATCGATACACGCCCTGCTGGAGTTTCTCCATACAGGGCTGCATGTCTACGAATTGGGGGATGCCCTGAATGACTGGATAAGTGGCAACAAACCTCATAGTCACGATCACGATCACGATCACAGCCATGATAAGGACAGCGGGATTGTCCATCGACATTAGATGGCCAGCATCATACAGATACCAAAAATAACAAAATAACGGCCAGTCAGTGGGGGGAGTTGCACAAGCGGCTTATGCTGGCCGGTTTGTCTGGATAGCTGCAAAATCTGGAACGGCTTAATCAAGGTCAGAATGGGGACAACCATCAACCAGGGCCACCTCATACCTCCGGAAAAGCCGATAGCGCAGGCATAGATAAGTGCGCCAACACCAAGAAGCACATACAGAGACGAGGCAACAGAAGCTCCAGCCCGAACGGTAAAGGTGCCGATATTGTTAATGATGTCATCCTGAACATCCCGTAACTCGTTAGAAAGGAGTAACATACTGGAGATCATGCTAACCGGCACGGCGTACGCCATCACATCCCATGACCACCCTCCGGCGACGGCCACGTAACTACCAAGTACCATAAAAATACCGGTAAAAAAGAAGACCGCCACAACGCCCCAGCCCCTGTTCTTATAGGCAATGGGTTGTCCCGTATAAAAGTAACCACCGATTAAACCCAGCCCACCGATAACCAACAACTCCCATCCCGATACAAAGACAAGAGCCAGCCCAATAGCAATAGAGAAAACGGTCATAATTTTCGCAACAAGAAAATTTCGCCGGATCATTTCCAGAACATTGTCTGCATTGTTATTTTCACACGTTGACCAGAGTTCAATATCCGCGTGATCATTGAAAAGATTGACCGCAGACTGCAGCAGTAGCCCAGCAACCATGACCATGGTTGCGCGCACCATATTCCCCTGACCATCATGCCATGCCAACACAGTGCCAAGGCTGCAGGTCACTACCGTTACGGACAGGGAAAATGGCCGCAAAGCTTTAAGAAAGAAATACTTAGCAGGCTCAGGAAGAGATGCTCGATCAGAAGACATAATATGCGTACAAACCCGAAAATCACTAATCATAGAGAAGGGCGATACACACTACCACACGCATTCACCACAAATATTGACAGAAAATGATAGTAGCTCTATCAGTCGCCCGCAGCAGTTCTATACCGGGTCGACTCAACGAAACGTTGCTCCTCTGGAAAAACATCGTGAACCCGTAAGTTAAAAGCAATGCAGGCGCAATCTCGCTCCTTTAGGCGCGAGTAGTTCACCCATAAAAAAGCCGCCATGAATGTCATATCCAGGGCGGTTTATCTGCACAATGGGTTTAGCGATCCGGGTTTAGCGATCCGGGTTTAGCGATCCGGGTTTAGCAATCCGGATTTAGCAATCTGGCGTTACGCCCACCAACCGAAAGGCATCATCTATAAGAGAAACACTCACACCATCGACCTCAGCCGCCTGCTTGACACCACAGGCCGCTTCAGAAAATGTGGCAGCGGATGTCCAGTACAGCATATTGGCTCGTACCATCAGACCGAAAGCCGTGCGAACATCCCCACCCAACCCGTTAACGATATGCACAAAAGCCCGATTAATAATCCCGCTACCTTTGTGCACGATATAACTCTGTCGATTAGCCAAACCGATCTGCTGAGCGAGCCTCAATACATCATCCCAACTATGCTGACACCCTGAAACCTGCTCCTCGCACTCTGCGGAACTGTAGGCCGATGGATTTTCCATAGACCGCATGGCGGAGAGACCACCTTTGGATATCCGGTCACCAATGCGCCAATCAATGCTATTTTTACCTATCAGCACTCGGTAAGCCTGTGGGTTCTCTATCTTCAGATAATATTCGGCGGCAATAGCGGCCATATCGGAAAAGGATTCATTAATCGATCCGGACTGATTGGCGTATATCAGATTGGAATGATTTTCGGTGAAGGCATGGCTTAACTCGTGGGCCACTATAGAGACAGAGACCAGTGGATAATAACTCCGATAACCATCCCCAAAGGCCAGATTGGATCCATCCCAAAACGCGTTCTCATAGTTATTGCCAACATTCACCAATACCGTCAATTGCTTGGGCTGACCGTTGGCAGAGGTGTGTACCGCGGTCTGATACCAGTTCTGGAACATGGAGATGACCAGATTGGAAAATACATAGGCATCATTTTCCGGGGAAAAAGCGCCATTGACTGGATTACCAACATTCTGATCACAGGCATAGCTGAACGGCGTTGTGCTCTGGGTTGACGAGCCATTATGGAGAGAGAGAACCTTGACTCGGGCGTTTCCCAGAAAGCAGAGATCACCCTGCTGCGATACAGAAAACTCTGGCATTTCCAAACTGCCATAGGTGTATGGCCCTGTTTTGGTGTTGCCTCCGGGGGCTTGATCGGAATAAAATTCCTGCACATTATCCCAGTACTCAAGAATCTCACTGTCTTTGACTGCGATCACATAATGAGGCCACTTGACGATGCCTTTTGATGGTTGCGCCTGAAAATTGACCTGATAAGCGAGTCTGGCTTTCTCATCACGATCAATCCAAATGATCGGCTGAGTATCCCGTCTGGAAATGCTCCCGACCTTCCCGTGGGAGGTAAAATCCTTCGTGGCGACATCAAACATAGCCTGACGAAAATCATCCGTCAGGTAGTCACGGTAATCCGGCACATCGATACCCTTTGCGACCTTGCCATAGAAACGTCCCTCTGTATGATACCAACCGCCGGTGCCGGTGTCGTAGTGACCCACGACACTTCGACCAACAACTTTAAGACCTCGATAATACTGGTCGTAACGGACATGGCGCCTGCCCTCCACCAGGTAAGCGCGGGACTGGACCAAGCTGTGATCGAAAGCATCGTCTTCCACCTCTTCGGTGGTGTCATCAACCAGTGTGAAAAACTCCAGATCATCTAGCTCTACCCCCATGAGCAGCTCATCATCCAGCCCCCAGGCCAGCTGTGATGCCAGCACAGTGATCGGTAAAAGTTTGCGCCAAAGTGCTGTAATACAGAAAAAATCAGCCATTTTAGAATCATCCTTGATTTCATAAAGGTATCACTTAGATATAGGCGTTTTTTCGCATTGCAACCACGAACAAATCGTCCATCGCCATTTTTCCGAACAAAAACTCTTTTCGTAAGCGGTAATTCCTCCCCACATTGACTATGCAGGCTGGATATTCCAGGGCAGGAGCTTTTCGATGTCCGCAACAGTTTCTGCTGCAGGCAGGCGGGTGAAGATCTCTTTCAGATAGCTGTAGGGCTCCAGCCCGCAGGCCTTCGCCGTTTCCACGAGACTGTAAAGCACGAGCCCTCATCACAGTAACGGATGAACTTTTGCCACTGATTGTGCAGATAGTGGAGTGCTTTGCCCAGTAAGCTTTTGGGCAGTACCAACGGCAAGGATTTATCCAACCACTGTCGCAATCGTGCCAGAATAGGAAGGCTTCTCTCCTGA
>SAMEA5043665__coassemble_46_pt1 | contig 44627 bp, 34 predicted proteins | sample SAMEA5043665__metabat2_low_PE_004 | metagenome-assembled genome bin SAMEA5043665 (sample SAMEA5043665) | Gadus morhua | reverse complement strand
AGAATAGAAAAAAGAATAGAAAAAAGAATAGAAAAAAGAATAGAAAAAAGAATAGAAAAAAGAATAGGACACCCACAAATTTGACTCCCCGGGCAGATACACTATTTTTCGCCTGAGCCCATTCTATTCCTGGCAGGAGAACCCATGACCAGCCCCCGAAGAGCTCTGATCGATACAGCGAGGAAAGAAAAGGACAACCACAAATGACCCCCCCATCACTGATCTATGGTTCTCTCTCGCTTAACAACCCAGCGTGGGAAAACCATGACCCTAGCTCGCAGCGCATTGATCGATCCAGGCACCCCCTATTACCACTGCATGGCTCGCTGTGTGCGAAGAGCGTTCCTATACGGAGAAGATCACCTACGGGCAAAAACTACGTGCAAACCCTGGGTAAGTTGGATCGCCTGAAGGAATTGGCGGCAGTATTTCAACACCATACGTCCTCACGGTAATCGATTTGTTTTAGGATTTAAGCGACTAGCTTCACTGCGCATGTTCGCCAAAAAAACGGGTAGGCAGTGGCATGGTGTTGTGGCTAGCCGCTCTGTTTACAGATTAGTGAGTAGCTGCCTCTATTATTTTTTCTCTCTTCCAAGCCTGATGGCGCGCATCAAAATTTCATAAATACAGATAAAACACCATTGGTTGGTGTTTTTGGCGTGTCTGCTATTTGGGCTTGTAGTCCTTATGATGAGGGCGTTTTTAAGGAGTTGTTTGTTTTCCTTTTTATTTATTGGGTGTCCTTTACTTTTTTTCGGCATGGCGAACTATGAGCAATGTGTGAAAACGACAATGTTTCTGTAGATGGCTGGCAGAAGTAGTCTATCCTTGTCGTATATTGAGCGGCAGGAGACTCGTTAATGAGACAAAGATGAAACGTTCTTGAGGGAGTCATTTAGGGGACAACGGGAGGAGTTGTCTCGGCCTGCTCGAAAGAGCGGTAATGCTGGACTGTTTTATCACCAACCATCGAAGGGGACATAGCGTGCGAAAACGGTCGTTCAGCAGTCAGATGCAAGCTGAATGGTTATTTTGTTGACTGACAGGATGATGTCCTGCAGGAGGTTAGAGCTTTGATCAGGTTTATTGTTACAGTCCTGTCCTTATTGGCTTTTTTAACGGGCAACTGTTTTGCCGACGCTGCTAACAAACGGTCGATTGACCCGCATTTTTTTGATGATTACTACGCCACTTTTGTCAACCACAGTGCTGGCGAACCTCTCTATTTTATCAATAAAATCACGGGAGAGAGTCTATATATCGGGAAAGATATTCCCCTGAGAGACCTCATTGGCTATCGAGTGCAAAGACAGCAATTCAATGTCATTAATCCTTATTATATGAATGTTGTAAAATCAATAGTGATTAATGAAAACAGCACGTTTAAGGATCTTCTTTTTGCCCCCAGCAAATACCCATACGTAGTAAACCGGTTATGTGTTTATGCGCCCGATGATACATTGATCGGTCAGAAGTGTACCGACAGCTATTACGGCCATACCTATTATCCGGAAAGATCAAAACCGGCAAATTACTATTACGATTTTGACCGGGACTTCCATGTAACCTGGGTCGTCGATAAGGCCGACCACCGACAACCTCCTTTTTTCCACAATTCTCATACCAACACCAACTGGTATCTCGGCAGGGATCTACCCATTTCTGCACTGAATGGTTACCGGCTCCGGATTCGCCCCATCAACGTGTTCGGCCATATCTCCCAGGATGGCCCGGATATCAGGATTGATGAACAGACCACCATTTATGACCTGGCATTCAACCTTTCCAGACTTGGGGGGAGTTTGAATGCCGCCCGTATCTGTTTATATAACCCGCAGGGTATGCCGGTGGGGGGCAGCAGGAGCTGCACGGATCCCTACTATGGCCACAATTACAACCCCTACCAGTCTGAACCTCCGGACTACGGCTACGGCGAGGTCATGGCCATTGGGGAAAATATCGGTCTGAAACAGGATTTTATTGACGACTACGGTAGCTTATCTGAGGAAATTTCTGAAACTGAAGAGGTCACTTTTACCCTGAGATTTTTCCATAATGACAGTATCCCCCCTGAGCCTGAATTGAACGGATGCCCATATGATTGACCTGAAGCGTTATAAGGCCACCATTACCGATATGGATTCCGGCAAACGTTTTGACTTTCCGCTTCAGAGCCGTAATTCTAATCTCACGTTGTCTCTCACTTGTATCCCAAGGGCTTGAAGCGAACTATAAACGACTATGGATGATTGAGGATGATGATGACAAGCTCTACAGAAACAGTGCGCTTAAACTGTTTGATATAACGTAACTATTCAGCACCCCCTGCAAGCATAATAAAACATTCAAACAGCCCGTTTTAACGATGGTTGCAAGTAACTAAGTACTAACTTTGCACCCTGCTAATGGCGCTTATTCAGGCCAAAACGAGGGAAATCCTGCTTTTTTTCTGATTTCTCGGGAAATAAAGTTAGTGCTTTGTTACCTTACCCGCCCTGTAATTAAAGGTATCTGCATGGGCACGAAGAAATTTTAGGGGTGCTGAATAGTTACGATATAACAATACTTTGGACAGTTTTTGCTCAGGGATTCCGGGGGTTGCAGCCTTATAGGGTATTTATAGGCAACTCTGCTCTGACCCAGACTGGCTATTAAATACCAGCCCCCACCCGCAGGCCTTGTCCCGCGTGAACTTTGTTCTTGAAAAACTGTCCACAGTATTGCATTGAGTAGGATCAAAAGATGATTCGCCAAAGCTTCTGAAGAGCTTACCGGCACAGGCAAACATGAAACCAGGAGCCAATAACAAGGCTTCTCCGCTGGCGGGGAGCCGCCACAATCCTCGCCCTGTCAGGCGAGGAGTAACCGGCATAGACTGAGTCTGATAACAAGTTTCAATGGACAGTGCAGCTTTTGAAGTCAGGCGTTACCCGTAATAATCAGGTACTTTCCCATCAGCTCATCTCTGGTCTCGACGTTATCCGGATCTTTGGGGATACAGTCAACCGGACAGACCATCTGACACTGGGGTTTGTCGTAGTGACCGACACACTCTGTGCACAGGTTGGGATCGATCTCGTAAATCTCTTCCCCTGGCGAGATGGCGCTGTTAGGGCACTCCGGCTCGCAGACGTCACAGTTGATACAGTCGTCGGTAATAATAAGGGCCATAGTTATCTCAATGCTTAACTGATCAATCAGTTTTTTTGGTGCCGAACTTCTGGATCAGAGCGGCTTCTACAGAAGGTGTGACAAACTTGGAGATATCCCCCTGCAATGCTGCAATCTCCCGAACCAGTGTCGAGGAGATATAGGAGAACCTCTCCGAAGGGGTCAGGAACAGACTCTCCACGTCCGGTGCCAGGGCGCGGTTCATATTGGCCAGCTGGAATTCGTATTCGAAATCGGAAACCGCTCGCAGGCCACGCAGGATCACGCCCGCACCCACATCACGGGCAAAGTCGACCAGCAGGTTGCTAAAGCCCTGCACCTCAACATTGCCAATATGAGCCGTTGCCTCTTGCGCCATGGTGACGCGCTCATCCAGATCGAACAGAGGACGCTTTTTCGGACTGTCGGCAACAGCGATGATGACCCGGTCGAATAGCAGGGCAGCACGTTCCACCAGATCGCAGTGTCCCATCGTAATGGGGTCGAACGTTCCCGGATAAATAACGGTTCTCTTCAAGGCCATTGGATCCTCATGTTTTTGTACAGCTGACATAAAAACCGGCGATGCTAACCAACCACAGGCTTCTGCACAAGACCGGATATTTTCACTTTTTTGACTTACCGAATAAACAGCTTGATGATCAGTTTACCCAACAGCCCACCATAAGGAGGATACAGCAACTTCGTGGTGTTTGGTTTGCCCTTGTAGAACGTACCCTTGGTCTTAGAGAAGGTCAGAAAGCCTTCATGACCGTGGTAGTGTCCCATCCCCGAGGGGCCAATGCCACCAAAGGGCATATCGTCCACGGCCACTTGAAGTAGAGTGTCATTAATACAGACACCGCCGGAGTGGGTCAGTTCCAGCACCTGCTGTTGTACCTGCTCATCGTGGCTGAACAGATAGAGCCCCAGGGGGCGGGGGCGATCATTGATGTAGTCCAGCGCATCATTCAGATTATCGTAAGGAATCACCGGCAGAATAGGGCCAAAAATTTCCTCCTGCATAACGGTTAAATGATCGCTGGCACCGGTAATAATATGGAGAGGCATGCGGCGACTGCCGTCATCAATGCACTCTTCCCCAATCACATGCACTTCGGCTCCGGCCTCTCTGGCTTCGTCAATCAGTGCGTGCAGGCGTTGGTGGAGATCGTTATCGATAATGCTGGTGTAGTCACGGTTGCCGGCCAGTTTGGGGTACATTTTGGTGAATGCCAGATGCAAGGCTTCAATCAACGCATTCTGTTTGTCCCGCGGACAGAGAACGTAGTCGGGAGCGATGCAGGTTTGGCCGCTATTAAATGACTTACCAAAGCAGATTCGTTCAGCCGCCTCAGTCAGATCAGCATCATCAGCAATAATAACCGGAGATTTTCCGCCAAGCTCCAAAGTGACCGGAGTAAGATTTTCGGCCGCAGCCTTCATCACTCTGCGCCCTACCTGAGTGGAGCCGGTAAACAGCAGGTGATCAAAAGGTAGTTGGCTGAATTCGGCGGCGACATCGGCCTCGCCCTCAATAACGGCAATCAGATCATTGGTAAAATGATCCGCCATCAGCTGGGCAAAAAGAGCCGCTGTTGCAGGAACTCGCTCAGACATCTTCACCATCACCCGGTTGCCAGCGGCCAGAACGCTGATCATCGGCATAACCGCCAGCTGAACCGGATAGTTCCAGGGCACAATAATGCCAACGACACCCAAAGGCTGATAATGGACGACAGCTTTTGCCGGCTGCAGATGCCAGCCCACACGGCGTTTATTGGGCTTCATCCACTTCGCCAGCTTCTTGCAGGTGGTATTGATGTTTTGGGCGATGGGCATCAGCTCACCGATCAGGGTCTCTTCCCGTGAACGACCGGAAAAATCTTCGCTAATGGTTGCAGCAATAGCCTCCTGATTATCCAGCAGCACCTGTTTCAGACGCTGCAGAGTCCGGATACGCTCTTCCCGGGAGGGTATGGAGGCCGTGCGGGAAGCCTGTTTTTGACGTTCGAAAACAGTCTTCAGGGAGGATAATTCCTGAGCGATTGTCTCATCTGTTGCTTCAAGAGTCGTTGCCATAATTGTTTCGGTCTTTCCGTCAGTGCGGCTGAAAATTGGCTTATTATTAATCGGAAGGTTGAAAAGGTAAAACAACAGCGGTGTTGTTTCCTATGCTGAAAATAATAGTTCATCGTACAGAGGGAAGAGTCGCAATGAGCAATAATGGCATCAATAACAATTCGTCAAGACCTGTCACTACTCAGACACCAGCGCCAACGGAAAAACAGCCGCTATTGGGTAGAAATTCCAGAACGGTTACCAGATTTTCAAAAGTTATCCAGTTCGTCGGCGGGATGGTGAAAAGTTTTTTTCTCCATTTGTCCGGTTCTTCGGCCAAGGTTCCTTCAGGGCCGGAATACATAGAGAAGGAACGCAATATTACCCTGGTAGCGAAGGAGCAAACCCATAGTATCAGCAAACCCAGTGGTGATCCTGAGATAAAGATTCAGGAGGCGGTCTCAGCACTTATTCCAATAGTAAAGAAAGTATTTCCAGGGCAGCGCCGTAAACTGGAGGAACAGATAAATCAGTATGTAAAAGAGCTAGAGCAAAAACATCAGAACAATCCTGCTGTATTGTTTAAAGCTCTCTCTGGGCTGCACGCAAAGATTGAGGGGACGTTGAATAGAGTCAGGAAGTATGGAGCATTCGCAAATGGAGAACCTATCTCAGGGGACGATAAAAGGAAAGTCCAGTCTCTGCTGAAGCTACTCAGCGATCCTGCCAAACAGGCCATGGAATCATCACAGCCCTTCGAGAAACTCTTCTCCGGTAGTCACCCCATTGAAGTGAAGGCTTCTTCTATCATTCGAGCACAAACGGAGGGTGATCACAGGATTGATAAGGCTGAATTGAAATCCTTGGAGAAGTTCCAGCAGGAATCCCCAGAGAAAGCCCGAACAATGCCTGGATTTGAAAATCCACCCCAACTCCTCGCCCGGACTAAAAAGGATTTTCTTACGCTTGACTTCACTGTGAAAAACCTTATTGCAAGCAGTGGTGGCAAACTTGAAGAAAATATCCTGGGAAATGAGAAGCTTATCAAAACGGGTGAAAATAAAATTTGGGATTTTCTGGAAGACTTACCTTTTGATCAGAGGGCGCATGTGCTATCCCATTTAAACGGAATAGAAATTGAGCATATGCACAAATGCTACGAAAAGGCCTTTATGGATGAGGTTCCGGAGTGGGGAAACCAGTGGGGGAAGCTAGAGCCGCAGGGCACAAAGAACGACATCAATGTTGAGCTTGATGACAATAATAAGGTAACCATCACCTATACCTCGGAGTTTACTCCTGCTTTCTCGTCTAAATTTGGGGAGATTAAAAACGATAATGCACAGAGCATTAAGCTGGAGAGTCATGTTGTTATCGAACCGGATAAAGCACCGGAATATAGTGAGATCACAAGTACGATCAATGGGAGCACCACAACACCAACAGCGAATCAACAAACGTTTGTCTCCAGCAGTACTGAGGACATAACGATTAAAGATAAAATTGTTGTCACTACCAGAAAGCTGGCCTCGATAAATAATAATACTGTGGAACTATGCAATGAACTGAAAGAGCAAATAGCTGAGTTCAAAGAAAGTGTTGAGAAGATAAGTGATAAGACACAGAAATACGATGCACGGTCCTCCATGTATGGGATTCTTCAGGGTACGCTGAAACTTAAAGAAGAGCAGGGCCTGTTGAATAACGACTATAAGGAGCTTGAAAAAGCGGTAGAGGAATTAAGGGCTTTATGCGACAGCGGTAGAAACCAAAACGACACAGACTATGTCCCACGGTGACAAGCGTCATCAGCTACCAGAAACCAGCTCAAAATCGTACGAAGAAGGGAAAAAGATCTGCTCTACAGCCCTTACGGATCAAGGGATACAGGAAAGAGCGGGAATTGCTGGGGGAGCGTGTTAGCACAGCAACATACTTTTAATGGGACTCGTTAGTTGCCAGATGATCTAATGATTGGCACAGAAGACTGTGCCAGTTATCCATTCAATCAACCCGCTCGAAACAGACGACAAGTCACCTGCCCGGCGGTTTTCTCCTTCCAAAGCTGCCAATGGGCGGGAACCTCAGGCACACCCAGAGCCACTTCCGATTCGATATAAACCAGGGCGTTATCACTCAGATAGCCGTTGCTGTGCAGTTTCTCGCAGACCGGTGCCACCATGCCTTTATGAAAAGGTGGATCCAGAAAAACCAGATTAAACGGTTGCGTGGCTTTCTGATTGAGCCACTGAAGGGCATCCGTATGAATAACCTCTCCCGTGGTGCATTTCAGGATAGCCAGGTTCTCTTTCAGCAGCTTGGCGGCAATGGGCGAGTATTCGATAAATGTCGTGTGTTCTGCCCCCCGGGAGAGCGCTTCAAGACCAAGAGCCCCGGTGCCGGAGAAGGCATCGAGACAGCGAGCCCCGGCAACCCAGCCGGTCAGCCAGCTGTACAACGTCTCACGAATGCGGTCCGGTGTCGGACGAAGACCTTCAACATTGGCCACCGGCAGTTGGCGGCTGCGCCATTCGCCCCCAACGATACGCAGTTTTCCGGTGCCTGCATGCCTGGTTGTTTGTGGAGAGGCTTTGGATTGAGAGGGGGTACGGTTCGGACGGCGTGTAGACATAACAGGTCTGGCTTAATCTGGCAAAAGCCCATTTTATCATGGCGATGGCAATTTTGAGTATCACGCCTTATTGGGCGTTAATATCGTAGCGGTTTGAGGCGTTGTTATGCAGTCTGATGCTATTTAAACAGAGATACCTTCCCCGCCATCCAAGTCAGGGAAGGTTAGTACAGGGTCTTGACCACTACCCTGTGCATATCAGCCATCACATGTATTTTTATTTGTGCCCGGTAGCAGTTTGGGTCGCCAGATCTTTATCAAGCAGCTTTTTGCAGACCAGTTTCATAGTTGTTCCCTGAACCAATAGTGTCCAGAGAATCACCGCCAGTGTCATATTGAAGATGAGTCCGTACTGAGGAAAGTCAGCAGGGAGTGACAGTATCAGTGCCATAGGTATTGCTCCCCGTAAGCCGCCCCAGAACATGATGAACTGATAGGCGGGACTAATCTGTTTTTTCTCTTTCCCCAGCTTTTTTGCCCCCATGTTATAGCTGGGAATCAGCAGATAGATCACCGCCAGACGCGCCACCAATACCACCATAATGGTGATCATCAATGAACCCAGTGAGGGCGTCACGCTATCTCTGAACAGGAGCTCCTCCTGCAGGCCCAGCAGCAGGAAGACGTAGGTGTTAGCCAGAAATGTTGCGTAAGACCACCATCTGTCGGTGAACAACAGTACCCGCATACCCAGTCGGGTTCTGGCGTAGTAGCCGCCGACAAGACCCGCCGCTACACAGGACATCACTCCGGAAAGGCCAAGATAGTGGTCAGCCAGCACAAAGCTGCCCCAGGCGGCCACGATAGAGAGGCTGATCTGTACATTACGGTCGGCAGATTGCAGATTGGCGATCAGGGAGGTAACCAGTCCGACGCCGGCCCCGACGAGGGCGCCCCCGAAAAAGACGCGCACAAAATCCCATATAGCGTTGAGTACCGTAGTTTCAGACATGCTGGGAGCGACCATCAGCCCCAGCATCACCTGAAACATAACAATGGCGGTGGCATCGTTAAACAGGCTCTCGCCATCCATCAGCAGTGTCAGGCGTTCGGGGGTTTTTAGCTCCTTGAACAGTGCAATAACGGCAACGGGGTCAGTCGCAGAGATCAGGGCACCGAAAACCAGAGCCGGCATCAGCATGAGGGGAGTGAGCTGGTCGAGCAGTACGCCAATAATTAATGTCGATATCAATAGCCCCACAACGGCCAATAACATGATCGGCACAAGGTTGCTTTTCAGCATACGGATATCTATGGCGAGGCTGGCTTCATAGACCAGTGGCGGGAGCAATATGTAGAGGATCAGGTCGTGGCTTAGGGTGATACTGTTGCGCATGGTACCAAGTTCAAGGATGCCGTAGGGCGCAATGACCTCGACCAGAATACCGGTGCCAAGCCCGGCAATCACCAGACCAATCGTATAGGGGAACTGACATCGCTGTAATGCCATCAGCACCACAGCGGCAAAAAATAACATAGAACATAGAGCCAGCACCTGTGGTGCAAAACTGCTTAAATGACCAATTTCCATAGTACGTAACTACATCTTGATGAGAATAAAGTGACGGAGAAAGACAAGACCAGTATATGGAATCACGCAAGTTACGCATGAGGCTTCCCCATCTCGTTCCCACGGTCCCCGTGGGAATGCATACCTGACAGCCTGTATGGTGACTTGAGTTTTTCCACACGAGTATCGGGTAAGTTTTGTGTGCGTCCTGCGTTCGTTCCGTTTCAGGCTGCCAGACCTGCTGGATGGTGTTAATATTGCGGGTTGATTAAACCCGCACTCCTCTGCGGGATTCTGGAATTAGCAAATACGATGTTTGGTTCTAAAAAAGACGAGACGGCCAAGCGCCGCTTCTGGCCATGGGGTCGGAAATCCGATGAAGCGCAGAAACAGAGCGCTGAAGATTCTATAAAACCGGATTCTGCGGCCACTGCCAGTGAGCCTGCTGTGCCGGCAGAGCCTGTAGATCGTGCTGAAGTGACAGCCGTAGAGACTCAGGAGGTTTCTCAGGTTGAAGCAGCGGAACAGACAGTCGCTCCGGTAGTTGAAGACGAAACTCCCGCCGAGAAAGCTGTAGAAGTCGAAGAGACAGTCAGGGCCGAAGAGATTATATCGGTTGCTGCTGAACCGCTTGCTCCGGTGGTAGCCGATGAGCCGGTTGTACAAGCCGAACCTGCTGAAAAGAAGGGTTCAGGTGGCTTTTTTAGCCGCATGAAGTCCGGTCTGGCCAAAACCCGTGCCTCTCTGGTTGAGGGCATGACCACGATCTTTATCGGTAAGAAAGAGATTGATGATGAGCTGCTGGAAGAGTTGGAAACCCAGCTGCTGATCTCTGATGTGGGTATAGAGGCGACCCGCCGGATTATTGATGGTCTCACGGGTAGTGTCGGCTACGGGGAGCTCGATGATGCTAACGCCCTGGTCTCTTCCCTGAAAGCAGAGATGGTCAAAATCCTTGAGCCTGCTGACAAACCGCTGGTGATTGATGCGGGTAAAAAACCCTTTGTAATTCTGGTTGTCGGTGTGAATGGTGTTGGCAAAACCACGACCATTGGCAAGATGGCCTACCAGTTCAAGAGGGACGGCCACAAGGTCATGCTGGCTGCCGGTGATACCTTCCGTGCCGCAGCTGTGGAGCAGCTGCAGGTATGGGGTGAGCGTAATGATATTCCGGTGATCGCTCAGCATACCGGCGCAGACAGCGCCTCTGTTCTCTTTGATGCTTTCCAGGCAGCCAAAGCCCGTAATGCTGATGTATTGATTGCGGATACCGCAGGTCGTCTCCATAACAAAGACCACCTGATGGAAGAGCTCAAAAAAATAAAGCGTGTTCTGGCCAAGATCGATCCTGAAGCACCCCATGAGGTGCTGCTGGTAATCGATGCAGGAACAGGACAGAACGCTTTGAATCAGGCGCGACTGTTTGATGAAACCGTGGGTCTGACGGGTATGGCGCTTACCAAACTGGATGGTACTGCGAAAGGGGGAGTCACCTTTGCGCTGTCTCAGGAGATGCAGTTACCCATTCGTTTCCTCGGTGTCGGGGAACAGGTTTCCGATTTGCGTCCGTTTAGCGCCACGGAGTTCGTGGACGCACTGTTCGCAGACCTGGATATTTAAAAAGGTAATCCCACAGGCACAGCCGCAGCGGCGTGGGCAGGGAGTAGCCGATGATAATTTTTGAAAATGTCTACAAACGGTTCCCTAACGGCCATGTTGCGCTTGAGAATATCAATCTGCATCTGGCCCGTGGGGAGATGGCTTTCCTGACCGGACACTCCGGTGCAGGGAAGAGCACGTTGCTGAAACTGATCATGCTGATGGAGCGGCCTAATGGTGGTCAGGTCAAAGTGGGGGGATACCGACTCTCCCAACTGCATCGCAAGCAGGTGCCTGCTCTGCGTCGCAGTGTGGGGGCTGTGTTTCAGGACCATCAGCTGCTTTTTGACCGCTCGGTTTACGACAATGTCGCGATTCCCCTTCTGGTGGCGGGATTTGACTACAATGACATCGGTCGACGGGTCAGGGCGGCTTTGGATATGGTCGGCTTGTTGAACTATGAAAAGCTCAATCCTGAGTGCCTCTCCAGTGGTGAGCAGCAACGCGTGGGTATTGCCCGGGCTCTTGTTGGGCGTCCTGCGGTTTTGCTGGCGGATGAACCTACCGGTAATCTCGATCCCGAGTTGTCTGCGGATATTATGCAGCGCTTTGAACATTTCAATCAGGCGGGCATGACCGTTCTGATCGCGTCCCACAACCTGGGTCTTGTACAGAGAATGGGGCATCGGGTTATCACGCTTGAAAAAGGACGTCTGATCTCTGCCGGGGAGTGCGTTCAATGATTATTGGGAAAAAAGAATCTCGTCATGCCAGGGGCTCCCAAAAACAAGGCCGCAGAACCTCCCGAACACACGCAGGGTCTCAGGGAAAGCATAAAGCCGGCACCTGGAAAAGTTTTTGGCGGCTCAACTGGCGCATGGGCAGTGACGCTCTGAAACGTTTGGCGCTGACACCAGTGGCAAGCCTGATGACGATTATGGTTCTTGGGGTCGCGCTTGCTCTGCCCGCATCATTTTCGGTCATGCTTGCTAATTTGAAAATGGCGGCAGGCGGTGAAAATATTGCCTCTGCACGGGTCTCTCTCTATCTGGACAGTGGGATCGATGACAAACAGGCTCTGCGTCTGTGCGCTGATCTTATGCGTGACACGGCCATTCAATCGGCGGTTTATATCTCGCCATCGAAAGGGCTTGCTGATTTCGAAGAGTATTCAGGGCTTGGTGAAGCTTTGCGGCTGTTGGAAAACAACCCGCTGCCGGGGGTGATTGAGGTCGAGCCGAAAGACACCTCACCGCTGGCGATCGACAGTCTGAAAAATCGTCTCAAGCGTACCGGTGGTGTTGTTGAAGTGCGGGTCGATAGCGCCTGGCTCAAGCGCCTTGATGCGATGCTGGAACTGGGTGAGAGAGTCCTTATCGGGTTATCTCTGCTTATTTGTGCTGCGGTCCTTCTTATTATTGGTAACACCATTCGTTTGCTGGTTGTGAGTCGCAGTGATGAGATTCGGGTTATCAAATTAGTTGGTGGCTCTGACGCCTTTGTTATTTTGCCCTTTCTGTACAGCGGCCTCTGGTACGGCCTTGCCGGGGGGGTATTGTGCTGGCTGATTATAAGCTCGCTTTGGTTTATGGTATCTGGCCCCGCTACGGAGTTGGCGGTACTTTATCAGAGTAGTTTCCGTCCCGGCCCGCCTGACAGTACCACAAGTTTGCTGCTGATTGGTGGGGGAGCCTTGATGGGTATTCTCGGGGCATGGCTGGCCAGCTGGCGTCAGCTGCGGCAAATTGCGCCCTGAACTTCTTACCTGTTGGTTATGCTGGCTATGCAGCGAGTCTGTGTAGCAAGTGTTACAAATCGAGAAGTGAGAGTGACATTAAGCAATAAGTTGGAGAACTTTTCAGGCTATTCTTTGTCCAAGAAAATTAGTGATACACTACGAACCAAACAAACAAATGGAGGCCCTGAATGGCAACCAGTCTGCAGCCGGTTGATGCACTGACACCTGGCCAGAATCTTGAAGCTTATATCCAGACTGTCAGCAGTATTGCTGTGCTGTCCATCGACCAGGAGAAGGCGCTGGCCGAACGTCTTTACTTTGAGGATGATCTCGAAGCTGCACGTCAGCTCGTTATGTCACACCTTCGTTTTGTTGTGCACATTGCCAAAAGCTATTCCGGATATGGCCTGCCTCAGGCAGACCTGATTCAGGAGGGTAATATTGGTCTGATGAAGGCTGTTCGTCGCTTCAATCCTGAGATGGGTGTTCGACTGGTATCGTTTGCCGTTCACTGGATCAAAGCGGAAATGCACGAGTTTATTCTGCGTAACTGGCGGATCGTGAAGGTTGCGACCACAAAATCCCAGCGCAAACTGTTCTTTAACCTCCGTTCCAGCAAAAAACGTTTGGCCTGGCTGAATCAGGCAGAGACTAAAGCGGTCGCTCAAGATCTCGGTGTAGATCCATCTGTCGTTCAGGAGATGGAGAGCCGAATGGCCGGTCAGGATACCCCCTTTGACGGCATTATGGATGACGAAGACAACAGCTATCAGGCACCGGCTTACTATCTGGAAGACCAGGCGGCTGATCCTTCCCTGATACTCGAAGATGCCGATTGGACTCAGGATTCCACCTCTCGCCTGCAAGAGGCTCTGGACGAGTTGGATGAGCGCAGTCAGGATATTCTCAAGAGCCGTTGGCTGAATGAAGAGGGCAAGGCCACCCTGCATGAATTGGCCGCCAAATATCATGTTTCCGCTGAGCGTATTCGCCAGCTGGAAAAGAACGCCCTGAAAAAATTGAAGGGTGTTCTGGTCGCTTAAGAGTTCACCCACGGTTCCCCGTGGGAATGAGTTCAAAGGCTGCCCGTGGCAGCCTTTTTCGTTATGGGTGAACGTTAAAACTCCAACCCCTTGAGAATGTCACTGATCGCTTCCCGACCTCTGGCATGGCGCTGCTCCGGTGTGGAGCGCTGCTCCCAACCTTCATAAATCAGGTCTTCCTGAGGCAGTTCATCGAGAAAACGGCTGGGGGTGGTATCCAGATTTTCGCCATACTGTCGGCGCGTGGCCGTCAGTGTCATCACCAGTTGTTTGCGAGCACGGGTAATACCCACATACGTCAGCCGCCGTTCTTCTTCGATGTTATCCTCTTCAATGCTGGTTCTGTGGGGCAGCAGATCTTCTTCCATACCCACCATAAACACATGGGGATATTCCAGCCCTTTAGAGGCGTGCAGGGTCAGAAGCTGGACTTTGTCATCGTCGTCTTCTTCCTCCTGACGCTCCATTATGTCGCGGAGAATCAGGCGGGTAATGGCATCGTCAAGGCTGGCCTCTTCGTCAGCCCGCTCGAGGGTTTTCTGAATGGAGCCGACCAGAAAATTGATGTTACCCATGCGCTTTTCGGCAACAGAATCGCTTTTGGTGTTCTGGTAGAGCCAGCTCTCGTAATCACTCTCGGTGATCAGAAGGTTAACAGCCTTCATCGGCTCGGCATCACTAATGCGGGCGATAGTGTCCATCCAGTGGGTAAACTGCCGCAGCTTCTCGACGTAACGCCTCTCCATGACCTGCTCCAGCCCCAGCTCATGACAGGCCGTATAAAGACTGATATGGCGCTCATTGGCATAAGTGCCGAGCTTCTCCAGGGTACTGGCCCCAATTTCACGTCGGGGGACGTTTACGATACGCAGGAAGGCGTTGTCATCATCCGGGTTCACCAGCAGACGCAGGTAAGCCATCATATCTTTCACCTCCGCACGGGAGAAGAATGAGGTGCCACCGTTGATTTTGTAAGGTATCTGGTGCTCCTGTAGTTTCATTTCCAGCAGTCGGGACTGGAAGTTGCCCCGGTAGAGCACCGCGAAATCATGCCAGGGGGTGTCGTGCTTGAGACGATGGGCAAGAATTTCCGTGGCCACCCGCTCGGCCTCGCTATCTTCGTTACGGGTGCGGATGACACGAATCTCATCACCTTCTCCCATATCACTCCACAGTCGTTTTTCAAAGACGTGCGGATTGTTGGCGATCAGTACGTTGGCTGCGCGCAGTATACGGCTGGTTGAGCGATAGTTCTGTTCCAGCTTGACCAGTTTCAGAGCCGGATAATCCTCCTGAAGCTGGGCAAGATTCTCCGGACGAGCGCCACGCCAGGCGTAGATAGACTGATCATCATCACCAACGACGGTGAGCTTGGCTCGCTCACCAACCAGCTGTTTGACCAACAGATACTGGCTGGAGTTGGTGTCCTGATACTCATCAACCAACATGTAGTGAATCTTGTTTTGCCAGCGGGCGAGTACCTCGGGATGGTTGGCGAACAGCTGCACGGGGAGCAGAATCAAATCGTCAAAATCGACCGCATTGTAGGCTTTCAGGGTGCGGGTATATGCGGCGTAGACTCGGGCGGCCAGGTCATCCTGCTCGTTACGGACGTGATCCAGTGCCTGCTGCGGCGTGACCAGATCATTCTTCCAGTGGGAGATGGTGTGCTGGACGATATCGACACTGTCTTCGCCATCGGTCAGATGTTTGTGCATCAGTTCAGCGATCAGGGCGCGGGCATCCTGCTGGTCAAAAATGGAGAATCCAGGCTTGAAGCCGAGGGTTTTGCACTCCTTGCGGATGATATTCATGCCCAGGTTGTGGAAGGTCGAAACCGTAAGACCACGGGCCGCTACCCGGTCAACCAGTTTGCCTACCCGTTCTTTCATCTCACGGGCGGCTTTGTTGGTAAACGTCACGGCAACAATATTGCGCCCCTTCAGACCGCACTCCTGAATAAGATAAGCGATCTTCTGGGTGATAACACTGGTTTTACCACTGCCGGCTCCGGCTAACACAAGCAGGGGGCCAGAGATGTATTTAACCGCTTCTTCCTGGCGCTCATTGAGTCGGGCCACAGCAGAGGGTACTCCAAATTGTTTGATAAACCGCCCATTGTAAGAGAAATGGCGCGAGGGAACATATCCGCACCGTCATTTTTGTACAGGTCTGAGCAAAGAAGGGGGGGGTTAGACAAGATTGAGCCGGTAACCGGCACGAGCAATGGTGGAACTTTCCTGCTCAAAGTCGGCGCTGGTCAGTGGATTTTTCTCAATCCATCCCTCCGGGAATGTGAAAGTAATGTTTAATCCGCTCAGCGTAAAGGTGTAGCCCAATTCCTTGCTGGTTGAACGAGTATGACTGAGCAGGATGGCCAGTCGCAGCAGAATGATCAGCTTCAACAGGCGTCGGCACTCGTTCCGCGGCAGTTGGTATAGCGATTGCATCGGCAGAGAGCGACGGTGCCCACGAACCAGCATGGAGAGATTCTGCTGCTGTCGTTTGGTAAAGCCCAGCAGATCTGCGTTGCTAATAATGTAAGCGCCATGACGATGGAACTGGGTGTGGGAGATATCCATGCCCACCTCATGCACCATCGCGGCACTGCGTACCAGCTCGCAATCTTCGTCGTCCAGCTGCCAGGATGTTTTAGCGGTACCGAGTAGATGATTCAGGTTCTGAAGGACGCGATCACTGAACTCGGTGTTGACATGATAACGCTTCTGCAGGGCAACCAGTGTACGTTGTCGTACATCTTCATGGTTACTGCGACCCGCCATATCGTAGAGCAGGCCTTCGCGCAGGGCGCCTTCTGAAAATCCCATTCGCTCAATTTTGAGACTGTCAAAAAGGGCGCAGAGAATCGCAAGTCCGCCCGGGAAGATGCTTGTGCGATCCGGCCTCAGCCCCGGAAACGAGATGCGGCTGATCTTTTTGAAGGCGAGCAGCTCGTTTTTCAGTGTCGTCAGACCTTTGCGGGTGATGGCATCTTCGCCCCGTTCGGAAAGAATATTGTAAACCGCTTTGATCGAGCCGGATGAGCCGGTTGCGTAGTCCCAGCCATGATCACGGTAGGCCCGTTCAATATGGATCAGTTCAAGACGGGCACAATAGTAGGCCTCGTCAAACTGTTTTGCGGTCAGCCTGCCATCCCCGAAATACCGGTTGGTCCAGGTGACACAGCCCATATGCAGGCTTTCCAGTATTTGGGGCTCAAAGCGTTCACCAATGATAAATTCGGTACTGCCGCCACCGATATCGACCACCAGTTGTCGGCCACTGTCGTCGGATTGGGTATGGGCGACCCCGAGATAGATGAGGCGAGCCTCTTCCCGGCCCGCGATGATGTCGACCGGGTGACCGAGAATCTTCTCCGCACGCTGGACAAACGACTGACTGTTGTTTGCCTTGCGCAGGGTGTTTGTGCCAACAGCCCGAATACGATTGGCTGGCATGCCGGCGCAGTACTGAGCCAGTTTACGCAGACAGGCCAGCCCGCGCTCTATGGCTTCTTCGGTGAGATTATCGTCCTGATCAAGGCCCGCCGCCAGCTGGACCTTGTCTCCCAGCCTCTCGACAGGGCGCAGCTCGCCATGATCGAGACGAGCCACGATAAGATGAAAACTGTTGGAGCCTAGGTCGATAGCTGCAATGAGCGGTGATTCATCGACCTGGTCAGAATGCTCTGGACTCATCGTCAATTAGTGCCTTGTTTTCTTCAAGTGCTTTAGCATACCAGAGGGCATCGCCAGTGTTGATATTTGAAGGTAGAATCAGGGCGGGGGTTATCGCTTTATTGCCATAATGCTATGATTGCGAACCTGCAGTACAACCGAATGCCTCTTAAAATATAGAGCGAGGAACAGATCCTATGAGCAATATCATCACTACCACGGACGATAGCTTTGAAGAGGACGTACTTAAGTCTGATATACCAGTACTGGTTGATTACTGGGCTGAGTGGTGCGGTCCCTGCAAAATGATTGCCCCGGTTCTCGATGAAATTGCCCGGGATTACGCAGATCGTTTGAAGGTTTGCAAGCTGAACATTGACGAAAATGAAGTCACTGCACCGAAGTATAATGTCCGTGGTATTCCAACCCTGATGCTGTTTAAAAACGGCAACGTGGAAGCCACCAAAGTGGGTGCCCTGTCTAAGTCTCAGCTGACGGCATTCCTCGATAGCAACATCTAGTTTCTCGTCATGGCGAGTGGCTGTTGGCTGCTTTGTTCTGGCTGGTTTGTGTCGGTAGTTACCGCTAGCCAGCCAGTACGTCCCACGAATCACGTTCCCGCCGGAAGTGCAATAGGCAGAATGATAAAGAAATCTTTTTTCTTGCTTTTCTGTTGTCTTCCGTACTATTTTGTCAGCAATAGCGCTGGACGCTTCAGCGGCGCAGTGATAGATTTACAAAAAACCGCCTCATCTGTAGCTCTCATTTGGTTTCTGTCAGACTTAGATCATATAGAAGTGAAACTGGGTTTTTCGAGACCATTTGTTAAAAATCCGTTGTTGAAAACCATTGTTGGATAATCAGTGGTATCAGTTAAACAGAGACAGTTTTCGTGACGCGGACAGGTTCTCGGGCTAGTACCCTATAAATTTATAAAACGAATTCAAGCCCGAAGTTTCCAGCGACAACCACAGATATTTCCCTTTCAGAAAAGTAACCCACACGGCCAGTTATGCATCTCACCGAGCTTAAGAAAAAGAGCGTCCCTGATCTCCTGATAATCGCGGAAGAGATCGGGCTTGATAACCTCGCCCGTTCCCGCAAGCAGGATGTCATTTTTACCATTCTCAAACGTCATGCCCGCAGCGGCGAAGACATCTACGGGGATGGTGTTCTGGAGATCCTGCAGGATGGCTTTGGTTTCCTGCGCTCTGCTGACAGCTCCTATCTGGCCGGGCCTGACGATATCTATGTTTCACCCAGCCAGATTCGACGATTCAATCTACGTACCGGTGATACCATTTCCGGCAAGATTCGTCCTCCCAAAGAGGGTGAGCGCTATTTTGCCCTCCTGAAAGTTAATGAAATTAACTTTGACCAGCCAGAAAATGCCCGCAATAAAATCCTCTTTGAAAACCTTACCCCGTTATTTCCCCAGAGACGTCTGATTATGGAAATGGGTAACGGTGCCACCGAGGATTTGACCGGTCGAATCATTGATCTGGTTGCGCCTATTGGTAAAGGTCAGCGTGGTTTGATTGTTTCTCCACCAAAGGCTGGTAAGACTTTGATGCTGCAACATATTGCGGCCAATATCGCTCGAAATAATCCAGAATGTCACCTGATTGTTCTGCTGATTGACGAGCGTCCGGAAGAGGTGACTGAAATGTCCCGTTCCGTGCATGGTGAAGTGGTCGCCTCTACCTTTGATGAACCACCTGCCCGTCATGTTCAGGTTGCGGAGATGGTGTTGGAAAAGGCCAAACGCCTGGTTGAGCACAAGAAAGATGTTGTTATCCTGCTGGATTCCATCACCCGTCTGGCGCGTGCCTATAACACCGTAATTCCCTCTTCCGGTAAGGTTCTGACCGGTGGTGTGGATGCTCACGCTCTCGAACGTCCCAAGCGTTTCTTCGGTGCGGCCCGTAACATTGAAGAGGGTGGCAGTCTGACCATCCTGGCAACCGCTCTGGTGGACACCGGCTCCAAGATGGATGAAGTTATCTTCGAAGAGTTCAAGGGTACCGGTAACATGGAACTGCACCTTGACCGTCGCATCGCGGAAAAGCGCGTGTTCCCAGCCATGCATATCAACAAGTCCGGCACCCGTCGTGAAGATCTGTTGACCACCGACGAAGAGCTGCAGCGGATGTGGATTCTGCGCAAGTTGCTGCACCCTATGGATGAAACCTCTGCCGTGGAATTCCTGCTGGACCGCATGAAGCACACCAAGACCAATGTCGAATTCTTCCAGTCCATGAAGCGCAAGTAATCCTTCCTTTATCAGCTTTTTCTCCTTCGCCCCAGTGCCTGCTCAGCTCTGGGGAGGAAAGACAATATCTGTTTGCTGATACTGAATACAAGCAACGAGAGCGAACGCAGAAAAAGCGGGCAATGTGCCAGATTAACAGTTCTGAAATATGACCATTTCCAGAGGCCCGGTGCTACCGGGTTTCGGAGAAGAAAATATTTGATTACGATTGTCCGGTTACTAACGAAACAAACTGAATGCCCATAGCATAATAAATGGATTAAGGCAGGCGGCATAATCCATACTGGAAGGTTCTGACCAGTCAATCCTCTCAATATTCTCTGGATTTCGGGATGCCATTTTAGAGTTTTTAGTGTCATTGCTCCCACCGCCCCCATGGCCTTCCGGTGATCCCGGTTTGTTCGGATCTTCAAACGCATGACTTGTTTTTTTCAACTCCCGGAAAGTACGTTCTGCAAATGTTACAACACCTGCAATGCCTCCCAGCGCCAAACTACCGATCGCAACAGATCCAGCCATTCCGACCAATTCAGTAACAGCGGCGGCAATAGGACATCCAGACATTATTGCGGCAGGCAAAATTGAGAAGGTGAGTAGCGTCCCACAAACCGCAAGCATCGGCACAGAAACCGCAAAAACGGCCAAGGCGACTGGGCCCGCTCTTTTCATCACACCCTCTGCAAAAAGTAATGACTTTATCGCGAACTCATAAAGACCCTTTTTCGAAGGGCTCATATCCTCTGACCGATAGTTCTCATCGAGTGTGGTGACAGGATATCGGACGGCTGCTACAAAACGCCTCCAGACGGATTTTTTTTCATTTTCTTCAGGAGCAGGAGCAGCCTGAGATGCCCCTACGACTTCAGTGGTATTTTGTTTCCCGGGATTAGTGGTTGGTTTCATAACGTCCTCCATTGACTGTATTCCGTGAGCGAGGGCATTGCTCTCAATTCTGCATTTCTCTTCTCATGCCTATAACGGCAGGAGTGTCGCGTGCAGCAACGGGGATCAAAGCAAAGCTTACGCATTCCTTAATAGATAAGACGCTCAATGGGTAGCAAAAGTTCAATAGTATTATGCGGTAAATTTTTTGTCGGGCGGTGAGGTATGCCTGTTATTACACCAAAGTAGGGGGGAATGATTCGACCCAAAAATTTGGTCAGTCATGTTTCATGAACTGTTCTGTCTGGCTTCGCCAGCAAAGGATTGTTTTATTTCGGGAGGATGAGACAGGAGGCGCACGCCATACACCTCCTGCGGGGCTAACTGGAAAGATTTTCCAGCAACGTCGTCTGGGCATTCCGCTCTTTCTGATTTCTCACCGGTTGTCTGCGCTCGTAGATACCTTCTTCTGTCAGGGTGTAGCTGCTGGTATTGTCGGACAGATAGCCAGACAGCTCCCTGCGCACACGGATAACCAGTTTCGGGTTTTCAATCGGGAAGCAGGCCTCAACCCGGTGATCCAGATTACGAGTCATCAGATCGGCGCTGGCACAATAGACCCTTTCCTCGCCCCCGTTATAGAAGTAGAACACCCGGGTATGCTCCAGGAAACGACCGATAACCGAGCGTACGGTGATATTGTCGGAGAGACCGGGAATGCCGGGTCGCAGACAACAGATACCGCGCACGATCATATCCACTTTCACCCCCGCCTGAGAGGCTTTGTAAAGCGCCTTGATGGTTTGGGGCTCAGTAACGGAGTTGATCTTGATAATGATATGGGCTTTCTCTCCGGCAGCGGCGCGCTCTGCTTCCTGATTGATCAGATCAATAACGCCTTTTTTAAGCGTGAACGGTGCGTGGAACAGTTTCTTTACCCGTACGGTTTTGCCCATGCCGGTGAGTTGCTGGAACACTTTATGGACATCGCTGGTGATGTCCGAATCGCAGGTGAGCAGACTGTAGTCCGTGTAAAGGCGGGCATTAGCCTGATGGTAATTGCCGGTGCCGAGGTGGGCATAACGCACCACTTTGCGTCCTTCCCGGCGGACAATCAGCATCATTTTGGCGTGGGTTTTGTAACCTACTACACCATACACAACGATGGCTCCGGCCTCCTGCAGACGGCGTGCGAGCTTGAGGTTCTCCTCCTCATCGAAACGGGCTCGAATCTCTACGACCACAGTGACTTCTTTACCATGACGCGCCGCATCCACCAGAGCATCGACCATCTGGGAGTGGGCACCGGTGCGGTAGAGGGTCTGTTTGATGGCCAAAACCTGAGGATCTTTGGCGGCCTGACGCAGGATATCAACGACAGGGGTGAATGACTGGAAGGGGTGCAGCAGCAGGACGTCGTCTTTTCGGATGGCCTCCATCAGACGATCGCTCTTGCTGGGAAGACCCTTGGGATAACCAGGCGTGAACGGCGCGAACTGCAGATTCGAGTGGTTTTCGCTGTTGCAGATATCCGTCATACGGGTCAGGTTGACCGGCCCGTTGATCTCGTAGCGATTTTCTTCGGTCAGGTTAAATTGTTTCAGCAGTGCATCAGAGAGGTAGCGTGGGCAGTTATCCACGACTTCAAGACGCACCTCGTCACCATAACTGCGGGAGTGTAGCTCCCCTTGCAGTGCGGTTGCGAGGTCTTCTACCTCATCGTTCTCGATGCTGACATCACTGTTGCGGGTTAAGCGGAACTGATAGCAGCCTTTTACCGTCATGCCTGGGAACAGGTCACCCGCATGCTGATGGATAATAGAGGAAAGAAAAATATAATGTTCACCCTCCTTATCGCAAACTTGCCGGGGGAGCTGAACAACACGGGGCAGGGATCGGGGGGCCGGGATAATGGCCATACCGGTTTCACGGCCAAAGGCGTCTTTACCTTCCAGCTCCACGATGAAGTTGAGAATCTTATTGGCAAGGCGTGGGAAGGGGTGAGCAGGGTCGAGTCCGATGGGGCTGATGATCGGCATGACCTCTTGATTAAAGTAGGTCTTGATCCAGCTTCTCTGGGTTTCAGTAAACTCGTTCCTGCGCAGAAAAAAAATGCTGCTTTTTCTCAGCTCTGGTAACAGAACCTCGTTCAGAATGTTGTATTGCCGCTCAACCTGGTTATGGGTAATGCGACTGATCTCTTTCAGGACATCGGCGGGGCGCATACCATCCAGCCCGACCTGCTCTCTGGAAAATTCGATCTGTCGTTTCAGGCCGGCGACCCGGATTTCGAAAAATTCATCCATATTGCTGGAAAAAATCAACAGAAAGCGCAGTCGCTCCAGCAGAGGATGCTCTTCGTTTAGCGCCTGCTCCAGCACCCGGACATTAAATTGAAGGTGGCTCAGTTCCCGGTTCAGGTAATACTCCGGGTTATCATAATCTGTCAGCAAGGGCTGGATAAATTCTTCCGGTGCCTCTTCGATTTTGGCGGGAAGTTGATCAGTCATTCCGACATCTTTCACATCATGCATAAGGTCTCCCTAAATAGAACTTTAATAGAACGTCCCTTTCTGAGTTCTGCCTGAGTTCGTTTTATTCAGCGCTGTTCCCGAATGACTTTGGCTGCGCGAGGCGCAAAATAGGTCAGAATGGCATCGGCTCCCGCTCTGCGGCACGCCAGCAGGCTCTCTATCATTACAGCATCTCCATCCAGCCAGCCATTATCGGCAGCAGCCATATGCATGGCATACTCACCACTGACCTGGTAGACAAAGGTGGGCACCCCGAAGCTCTCTTTGACATCGCGAACGACATCCAGATAAGGCATGCCCGGTTTCACCATCACCATATCGGCCCCCTCTTCCAGATCCATGGCAACTTCGTGCAGGGCCTCTTGCCGGTTAGCGGGATCCATCTGATAGCTATATTTGTTCCCTTTACCAAGGTTAGTTGCAGAGCCGACGGCATCCCGGAACGGGCCATAGTAACTGGAGGCATATTTGGCCGAGTAAGCGAGGATGCGGGTATGAATATGACCACCCTCTTCCAGGGCCGATCGGATCGCGCCTATGCGACCATCCATCATGTCCGAAGGTGCGACAATATCAGCACCCGCCTCAGCATGGCAGAGTGCCTGTTTCATCAGGGCTGTGACGGTTTCATCGTTGATCACATAGCCGGTGTCATCAATCAGACCGTCCTGACCGTGAATCGTGTAGGGGTCAAGGGCGACATCGGTGATGATACCCAGCTCCGGAAAATGCGACTTTAAAGCCCGGATAGCTCTGGGTACCAGTCCATCGGGATTCCAGGCCTCCTTGGCCTCCAGGCATTTTTTTTCCGCCGGAATCACAGGAAACAGCGCCAGCGCAGGAATGCCCAGCTCAACCCACTCTTCTGCATCTTTTAATAATTCATCAAGGCTCAAGCGTTCAACGCCGGGCATTGAGGAGACCGGCTCACGCAGCATTTGGCCTTCCAGCACGAATACCGGATAGATGAGATTATCGACAGAGAGACGGGTCTCACGCATGAGTCGGCGGGAAAAATTATCGCGGCGCATACGGCGAGGGCGACTGGCAGGAAAAGGGCGATGAACGGGATTCACGGCGGCTCCAGAGCGATTCATGGGCTGAGCTTTGTGCTTATTATGGCCTGTTTCCCCAGCTCTTGAAACACGCTAAAACGTAAGATGAAACGGAATAATCGCAGTTATGGCAGAGACTGCTACCTTATTGGGTTCCTTCTTTATATCTACAGGAGTCTATGAATGCCGCTATCGAGCTGTAAATGTGCTTTTCAAAAACTGATGGGTACGGCTATTTTGGGCTTGTGTGGTGTGTGGCATTTATCAGTGACCTTTGCCGAGTCTGGCCATCCTCTAGCAGAGACCTACAGTGAAAGCCCGTCTGGATCATGGATGCAGTTAAGCTCGGACGTGGGGTTTTATTTTGAGGACCGCCATCTGAGCCGCGGAATCGCTCAAGCCGTCTTCGCTGGTGGGGTGGCGGCATTTGCCTCAAAAATGCTGGATTTATCGGGTTGTAACGATACATTGGCTTTAGTCACTCGTTCGGCATCGTTAGTGTTCTCTGGTTGCTATCTCTTTATGCGCAAGCAACATGGAAAACAGCAAAAACGGTTAACCCCCATAAATATTGTAGATAACAGGCTACTGGCTAAGTACCTTTCCATAGATATGGATTGGCATCGGCTGCCCCAGCGACTGGTTTTCAGAATGCCGCCTTCATCCCTGACGGGCCTGTCCGAGTATTCTTTGAAAGGGACTACGCCGCTGGAACGGTTAGTGAAATCTATGATAAGGCTAGATAATGATTCCCTTGAAATTCGCTGGCGTGGCAAAAGAACGCCCGTGGAGATCATTCTAGAAAACGGGCAGGGCCAAACGTTGGTGGTGAGCGTGCCTGCTTGGGGCAAAACACTGTCACAAATGGATACAGGGAATAAATTACCGGAGATCATCGGTATGCTGCAGGACAACGGACTCACAGCTTTGGAATCCCTGTTTCAATGTTTGCAGAATTGGAAGGGAAAAGAAAAATCATGTGGCGATGGCTTATTAATGCTGCAATCACACCCCCCAAAGAAGCAATATCTTCTCTACGAGGTCAAAGAGCACAACCTGATTTTGTCTCCTCTGAAGGGGAAGCGGAAAGGTGACCGTTATCTATTGCCACTCTCGCACTGCGATAAGGGCAAATTGTGTATCGGGGCGTCCATGGCCTGGACTAACAACAACTTTGTAGCACAGACTTTTTATATGCCCGCAAACGTCGAACAAGTGGAACTCTATTCAAAAGCTGTGAATCCCTCCGAGATAATAAAGGGATCATCATCACCTGCGCGTCCGGTCATGATGACAATTGAACCGTGGATAACGGATGTTCTGACGACGATGCTTTACCCGGCATCCTATCTGCTGGTAGAGCATCTGTTAACGCGAGGTCTGAACGCTTTTGGAGTGGCCGGCACTTCTGTTGTCGGTAGTGCTCTGAGAGGGATGGGATGGGATCCACAAAACAACAATGATGGTGGTGGCGGTGGTGGCGGTGATGGCGGTGGTGGGGCTTATAATAATAAAGGAGGAAGTCCGGAGGAGGCATGCCAGGACGAGGAAAGCGCTGTTGCCACGATTACCCCGCCAGGCCTTGATATTTTTACACGCAAACAGATTACTAACCAATACACTCTTCCCCATAGGGGCAATAACTGCTTTTTGAATGCTGCACTAGCATATCTTGCTCATGTCTTATCGTCGGATGAGTTGACGGCTATTAAGAAGAATTCCTACATCTCTCTCCGTAAAAAGAGAATACCAAAAAAGCAGTTACTAGAAGAGCAGTTAAAAGAACGGCAGTTACTAGAAAAAGCGCCTGAGTTCTTAGAAACGCAGTTACACGTCTTTAAAAATTTTAGAAATACTTTTGTCGCCCTCATGAGGGCGATTGTTTCCATGAAGGGTAAAAAAGAGTTGTCCAGACGTTATCAGGCATTCTACGTAGCATTCAACGAGCATATAAATCCTTATGGATGTATGCGATATGCATTGCCAGCAAAAATGAGTGATATCCGTGTGCATGAAGATGTACATGAATTTTTAAGCATTGTTCTGGATGAGTTTTATTATCAATATAATGATGGTGGCAACGTTAATTTTGAAGTTAATTTTGAATCAGTAAAACAAATCGGTGATGGCGAAGGTAACTTCAGGAGCGAATCGGAAAATGGTAACAATTTTATCACTGTGGGTATGCCCACTATAGAAGAGTTCAAAAAAAAGGAGATAAGTAATATCAACGAACTCATAGACTATGAGTGCAGTCGCACTGAGGATGGTGATGGTAATGTTGTTCGTTCATGTTTTAGTCATAGGGAACCAAATGAACTCAATCATGTCAACATTCAATTTAAACTCTACCACCACAATCATGAAAAAAACAATGGTAAAAAAATTGTCGGCGTGATTCGCCGATTGCTCAAAAAGAATGACGGCATCATCAACCTTCCTGTACATACTGAGTCAAAAGTCGAGCATATTGCCATGCAGCCTGCTGCCATGATTCTTCATTCTGGAACGATAGGAAGTGGACACTATATAACAGCTGTCCGGTCAAATAACGACTGGATTATTCATGATGATATGGTCGGAAACCCCGTACGTCTCACCGCCAACAATGCCACCGAGCACTCTTCTATTGATGTACTTTTCAGTTATTTGGAAGCTAATAAAATGGATCCTTATATCATTAATTATCGTCGCCACTGATATTTTTCCCATCGTCTTTGACAATATTTTGAGTGCAATGCTGAGCCAGCAAAATTAATATGATATACACCCATCATGTAAAATAGGAATTTGGTGCCTATGCGTGCTACCAAAGTATTGCTGTTAGTGGTGATTGTGACAGCCCTTGCGATATTTCATGGACTTGAACTTTCACAATACTTAACGTTTGATTTTTTTAGAGGGCTTAAAGAAAGTAATCCGATTTACACGACAGTGATTTTTTTCTCGATTTATGTGGCTATCACTGCTTTATCTCTTCCCGTTGCCGTTGTTATGACACTGTTTGGCGGAGCTCTGTTTGGCTTTGTTGAGGGTGTATTGATTATCTCGTTTGCCAGCTCTATTGGCGCAACTCTGGCGATGCTTGCCTCCCGCACGCTGCTGCAGGACTGGGTTCAAAGCAAGTTTAGCAAGTATCTAACCACCGTTAACAAAGGCATTGAAAAGGACGGGGCCTTCTATCTGTTCAGCCTGCGCTTGATTCCCGCTGTGCCGTTCATGGTTATCAATCTGGTTATGGGTCTGACAAAAATACGTGTACGGACGTTTTATTGGGTCAGTCAATTAGGCATGCTGGTGGGGACTGCTGTTTATGTCAATGCCGGCGCGGAGCTGGGACAGGTTGAAGAGTTTTCTGTTAAGGGTATCGCCACGCCGGAGTTGATTCTCTCCTTTCTGCTGTTGGCGGCATTCCCATGGGTAGCAAAAGTAGTTATGACCCGCCTGAACCAGCGTAAGGTGTACAAGGGTTTCCAAAAGCCGGATAGCTTTGATACCAACCTTGTGGTCATTGGCGCCGGTTCCGGTGGCTTGGTCAGCGCTTATATTGCCGCTGCCGTAAAAGCCAAAGTCACCCTGGTTGAAAGAGACAAAATGGGGGGGGACTGCCTGAATACCGGTTGTGTACCCAGCAAGGCACTGATTCGCTCCTCGCGCATCAATCATTACATCCAGCGTGCGGATGAGTTCGGTATTACCCATGCGACAGCGGAAGTTGATTTTCCTGCCGTAATGGAGCGGATACAAAATATTATCCGGCAGGTTGAACCTCACGACTCTGTCGAACGCTACAGCGGCCTCGGCGTTGACTGTGTACAAGGTGAGGCAAAGCTGGTTTCCCCCTGGGAGGTGAAGACCGGAGATCGCACTATTACCGCAAAAAATATTATTCTTGCCAGCGGAGGGAAACCATTTGTTCCGCCGATTCCTGGGCTGGATAGTGTTAATTACTACACGTCAGACACCATCTGGAATTTGCGAGAGAAGCCCGCGCGCATGTTGGTTCTGGGCGGTGGTCCGATTGGCTCGGAACTCTCCCAGGCCTTCCATCGCCTTGGCGTTCAGGTGATTCAGGTGGATCGTTCGGCTCGCATTCTTCCCAGAGAGGATGACGATGTAGCAGAAGCGGTTATGGCTCAGTTTCTCAAAGACGGCATTGATCTGCGTATCAACCATGAAGCTGTCGCCTTTCATCGAGAGGGTGAGCGACAGTGGCTTGAGGCAAAACACAAGTTTGAAGGTAAAATTGTCACTATCGAATTTGATGTGGTGGTGCTGGCGCTCGGTCGTAAGGCCAATACCGCCTCACTGGGTATGGAAAATCTGGGGCTGGAAATCAATCCAAACGGCACGCTCACGGTGAATGAGTATCTGCAAACCAAGTACCCCAATATCTACGCCTGCGGTGATGTGGCCGGACCTTACCAGTTTACCCATGCTGCTGCCCACCAGGCATGGTATGCCGCGGTAAATGCCCTGTTTGGTCGTTTTAAAAAGTTCAAGGTCAACTATTCGGTTATGCCTTGGGCGACGTTTATTGATCCGGAAGTCGCACGGGTTGGCCTTAATGAGCAAGAGGCCAAGGCACAGGGCATTGCCTACGAAGTGACCCGTTTCGGCATAGACGACCTTGATCGGGCAATGGCTGATGGCGAGGCCAAAGGCTTTATCAAAGTTCTTACTGTGCCGGGTAAGGACAAGATTCTTGGTTGTACCATTGTTGGTTATCATGCCGGTGAGCTGATTACTGAATATATCACCGCCATGAAACAGGGGCTGGGGTTGAACAAGATTCTGGGCACTATCCACATTTATCCGACACTGTCCGAGTCCAACAAGTACGCAGCCGGTGAGTGGAAGCGAGCCCACGCACCGGAAAAAATCTTGAATCTGCTTGAGAAGTTCCACCGCTGGAACCTTTAATCTATCAAGAGCCCTTCGGGGCTCTTTTGATATATAGCGATAATTGGCTAACAATGAACGGCAGATAATAACAAACGTGAGTTAGCAACGATGGGTAACCTTTACTATCCGCACTTGATGCAACCGTTGGATCTTGGCTTCACGACGCTGAAAAATCGGGTCATGATGGGCTCTATGCACGTTGGTCTGGAAGATCGACTCTGGCATTTCAATGAGATGGCGGCTTACTTCGCTGAACGAGCCCGTGGTGGCGTGGCTCTTATTGTCACGGGTGGTTTTTCCCCCAATCGTGCGGGAGATCTGCTTCCCTTTGGTTCAAAACTTGTCAGCCGTTGGCAGATACCTTTCCATAAAAAAGTGACCACTGCTGTGCATGAGGCCGAGAGCAAGATTCTGCTGCAAATTCTTCATGCTGGTCGTTATGGTTATACCCCGTTTAATGTGGCGCCGTCGGCTATCAAGGCGCCTATCAATAGATTCAAGCCCAGAGAGCTAAGCAGCAAGGGTATTTACAAAACCATCGACGACTATGTGCGCTGTGCCAGGCTGGCGAGAAAGGCTGGTTATGATGGCGTTGAAATTATGGGTTCCGAGGGTTATTTCATTTGCCAGATGCTTAACACCCGTACCAATCATCGCACTGATGAATGGGGCGGCACCTATGAGAAACGCATGCGCTTTCCGATAGAAGTTGTCCGTCGTATCAGGGAATCCGTCGGTAGCGATTTCATTATCATGTTCCGTATCTCCATGCTTGATCTTGTTGAGGATGGTTCGACCATTGAAGAGGTTATCGAGCTGGCACAGGCGCTGGAGCAGAGTGGAGTGACCCTGCTCAATACCGGTATTGGCTGGCATGAGGCCCGGGTTCCCACCATCGCAACTTCTGTTCCTCGCGCAGCATTTGCCGAGGTGACCGCCCGTGTAAAAAGCGCAGTGGGCATTCCGGTAGTTGCTTCTAATCGCATCAATATGCCGGATGTTGGCGAAGACATTATTAGTTCCGGTGCCGCCGATATGATCTCCATGGCACGCCCTTTCCTCGCTGATCCGGAATGGGTCAACAAAGCTGCCGAAGGTCGTACCGATGAAATTAATACTTGTATAGCCTGCAATCAGGCCTGTCTGGATAATGTTTTTGCCAACAAGCGTGCCAGTTGCCTGGTCAATCCCCGTGCTGCTCATGAAACCCGATTGCTCTATACACCTGTTTTAAAGGCTCGCAATATTGCTGTTGTTGGTGCCGGTCCTGCCGGTCTTTCCTGTGCGACAGTTGCCGCCCAGCGAGGTCATAAAGTCACTCTGTTTGAGGCTTCCGGTGAAATTGGTGGACAGTTCAACTACGCTTGCAAGATTCCCGGCAAAGAGGAGTTTTGGGAAACCATTCGCTATTACCTGAAGCAGATTGAGTTACACGACATTGATCTCAGACTTAATACAAAAGTAACGGCTGAGATGCTGAGAACATCGGGATTTGATGATGTTGTTATTGCCAGCGGTGTCGCCCCTCGTATTCCAAAAATACCCGGTATCGATCATCCCAAGGTGGTCACCTATCAGGAGGTGCTGAGCAACACTATAAAACCGGGGAGTAAGGTTGCCGTTATGGGCGCTGGTGGTATCGGTTTTGATATGTGCGAGTACCTGACCCATGAAAACACATCTCCCACTCTCGATAAGGAGATATGGATGAGGGAATGGGGGGTCGATGGCAGTAACGAAACCCGTGGTGGTCTGGTGCCCGCCGATGTTCTGCCCTCGCCACGGAAGATCTACATGCTACAGCGGAAAACATCCCGATTTGGCCAAGGTCTCAATAAAACGTCAGGCTGGGTACACCGCGCCGTTGTGAAAATGAAGGGCGTGGAGACCATTGGCGGTGTCAGTTACGACAAGATCGACGACCAGGGTCTGCACATCACGATCACCGCCGGAACACAGAGTGAAGCGGTTAATGAACGTCGGGTTCTTGATGTTGACCATATTGTTCTATGCACGGGGCAGGTGAGCGTCAACGTGCTCTACAAAGAGTTGGAGCAGGATGATAGCAAAACCTGCCAGCTTCACCTTGTCGGCGGGGCGGAGCGTGCTGGAGAACTCGATGCCGAGCGGGCTATTCGCCTCGCCAGCGAGCTGGCCGCGGCGTTATGAGGGAGAACTATGAACTCAGTTACGTCAGGCGCAGGTGGTGCGCCCAAGAAGAAAGGCTTCCAGATGCCAACAGTGTACACAATACTGTTTGTCATCATCGGGATAGTCGCCCTGTTAACCTGGATTATTCCTGCCGGTCGCTATGATTATCTTACGGCAGATACCCGACAGTTAATTCCTGCGGCAGAATCCATCGATTACAGTGGCGACGAGCGTCTTCTACCCGTTCCGGGAACGTTCCAGGAGCTGGAGTCATCCCCTCAGGGGTTTGCTGATGTCCTGCTTGCACCCATAGAGGGCTTTCATAAAGCGGTCAGTGTGGCGCTGTTCGTGCTGATTATTGGTGGCTACCTTGGGGTCATCATGATGAGCGGGGCGCTGGATGCGGGTGTCGCTGCCGTTGTGAGCAGGTTTAAAGGGCGGGAGCAGGTTATGATCCCGATCCTGATGCTGCTGTTTGGTATCGGTGGCTCCACTTTTGGTATGGCGGAAGAGACGGTCGCTTTCTGGGTGCTGATTTTGCCAGTGATCGGTGCCGCAGGTTATGACCGAATGGTTGCCGCAGGGATTATCCTGCTTGGCTCCGGTATTGGTGTGCTCTGCTCCACCGTTAACCCGTTTGCAACGGGCATCGCTTCCGGTTTTGCCGGGCTGCAGATTGGTGACGGTATTGGTTTACGACTGCTGATGTTCTTTGTTCTTCAGACTACCGCCATTCTCTATGTTATGCGGTATGCCGCCAAAGTGAAGGCTGACCAATCCGCATCCATACTGGCAGATATTGAATTTAATGATGAGTTCAGTCGTCCCGCTCAGGCTGCGGACTTTACCGGTAGCAGAAAGCTGACCATGGCAGTCTTCTTTTTCACCTTCCTGATAATGATTTATAGCGTAATACCATGGGCAGATTTCGGTATAACCGTTATCCCAACACTGTGGTGGTGGTTTGATGAGCTGTCCGCGTTGTTCCTGGCGTCTGCAGTCCTGGTCGCGTTTATCAATCGTATGCCGGAAGGTGAATTCGTCCAGAGTTTTCTGGACGGTGCTAAAGATTTGATTGGCGTTGCTCTGATCATTGCCATAGCCCGTGGCATCTACGTGGTTATGAATGATGGCATGATTATCGATAGCATCTTGCACTGGGCTGAGAGCATGATTACCGGTCTTGACTCTGGTGGTGTGTTTGCCGTCGTCGCTTATATTGTCCATATCGTGCTGTCGTTTTTTATTCCATCGACGTCTGGTCTGGCTACTGTGTCGATGCCTTTGATGGGGCCGCTCTCCGATTTTGCCGGTGTTAATCGTGATATCATGATTACGGTTTTTCAGTCTGCTTCCGGATGGATCAATATTTTTGCCCCTACGGCGAGTCATCTGGTGGCCGGTCTGGCTCTGGCGAAGATCCCCTATGAACGTTACCTGAAGTGGGTTGCACCGCTGCTGGTGGTTGTGCTCGTTTTGTCGATGGGAATGCTGTTTATGGCTGCCTGATTAAACGACACATAACAAAAAAGCAACCAACAGGCTGCTTTTTTGCATCTTACGATTGAGTGATCTGCGGGATGAGTTAGTGAGACGATGTATCGTTAGGCAACGATGCGAGTATGGTATCCATCGCTTCTGCGCGAGATGTGGAGGGATTGACCTCTTCAGGAAGTTCGACATCCTGATGTTCGCTGATCAGTTCTGCCAGCTCTCGGGCAAAGGGTTCCAGAAAGACTTGTATCTCCTCTGAATGTTTCACCAGCTCATGATTGAGCTGCATGATGAAAATGGGGCTGTTCTCGGTATCTTCCAGTGTGGTTTCGTAGAAGCCCAGCCGGAAGTGATCATCATCAGTAAGATCGGCCAGGGCAAATGAGCGGGTTGTGGTTTTTGCGACAAGTACCTCCATCAATTCAATCGCATCAGCGCCGGACAGCATACGGTTCTGAAGACAGTCGGCGACGAACTCGCGGGGTGTCTGGCCGGAGTGCCGGTACATCTCTAAAAGCTCTTGATGACGGGTCTCAGTACATCCTTGGTTGCCATTAATGGCACTGGGGCTTTTTTTATTTATCATAGCTCTCCCCTCCTTCATGGACTTTCAGTTTAACCCCGCCTTCTCTGGGAAAGAAAGGGTCAGTTGGTAATACGATTGTTAGTCACCATCTCAGGGTTGTCTTTAAAGGGTAGTATTTTAGTGCCTGATCCGGGGAACTTTATTACAATCCCAGCGGCTCCTGTTCCCAGATTATAATTATTAGCGGTTCACTGGTCTGATCGGTACTGCTTCCTTTACTGGCGCCAAAAGGGACACACAGGTAGCGGCAGAACAGTCCTTGATGAGGTTTCAATAAACAACAATGTCTATCAAGCTGATTGCCGTAGATATGGATGGTACGTTTTTGACTGATGACAAAACCTACAACCGTCATCGTTTCCAGGCTCAGTATGAGCAATTAAAGCAGTTGAACATTCATTTTGCAGTTGCCAGCGGTAACCAGTTGTTCAAGTTGATGAGCTTTTTTGATGACTTCGACCACGACATCTCTTTTGTTGCAGAAAATGGTGCTTATGTCTGGACAGAAAATCGTGAGCTGAATGTCAATCATCTGTCCGCTGATGCCGTAGAGGCGACCTACCGGTTTCTGGAAAACTATCCCCTGTATCGGACCGTGATTTGCGGTAAAGAGAGTGCTTACATCCTGAGCACTGTGACCGAGGAAGGTTATGCGGCCAGTTTAAAATACTATTCACGACTGAAAACAATCTCTTCTTACAACGAGATAGACGACACGATTCTTAAGGTTGCCCTTAACCTTCAGGGGCAATGTCAGGAAACTCTGACAAGTGCTGCCCACCGGGATTTATCCGGGATTCTTGTTCCTGTAACCAGCGGGCATGAGTTTGTCGATCTGATCATCCCCGGCATTCACAAGGCCCATGGGATGAAAGCGCTGCAAAAGCATTTAAACATTGATGACAGTGAAGTTATCACCTTTGGTGATAATGGCAATGATGTGGAGATGTTAAGACAGTCTGGCTACAGTTTTGCCATGTCCAATGCCTCGGCGGAAGCAAAGCAGGCTGCCCGATTTATGACCGGCCACAATAATGGTGAGTGTGTGTTGGATATTATTGATTTAATTATTTCCTGCGTGAGGGATGGCTCTTCGTTCGATGAGGTGCTGATCTCCCGTACGGCTGCGTTCGTCTGATTGCTGTAGCTGAGAGTTTACGACCCATGCAGGTTAAAGCGATTCGTTTGTCAGTACTGCGGTTCATGCTGTGCTCAGATTGAGCCTAACTGATGCATTCAGGGTCAAGGTCACAGTAATGGGCTGAGCAGTTGGGCCGAATTTTCCCGCAGTTTTTCCAGAAGACCCCGCTTCATCCACGCTTCTGGAGAAACACTTTGGGAGGCGCTCATGTACTCCTTCAGCAGGTTCGCTACGTTTTCCCCGAAGCCCTGGTCGTAGATGATCAGGGTCAGCTCGAAATTGAGCCAGACACTACGCATATCCAGATTAACGGTACCGAAAAGAACGGTTTTCCGATCGACCAGAACACATTTGGTGTGCAGCAATCCTTCCGTAAAATGCAAGATGGTAATGCCGGCATTCAACAGGTCTTCATAAAAGGAGCGACTGGCATAGTAAGCCATGCGTGAATCGGTTTTTTGGGGAGTGATCAACGTCACACGAACACCACGCATAGCCGCAGAGCAGAGCGCCGTGACCAGCGCCTCATCCGGTACCAGATAGGGCGTGGTGATAATAAGCTCCTTCTGACTCTCATAGATAGCGGCCAATAGTGCTCTGTGGATAGTGGTTCTGTCTGGTCCTGGGCCGGATGGCACCACATGCAGGGAGACGCTGTTTTCCGCCAGACTGTGTTGATAGACGAAAGTTTGGTGATAAATGGGGATCTCTTCTCCTGTCTCCATAGCCCAGTCGTAATGAAATACGGCCCCGCTCACATGCGCTGCCGGCCCCTGGATACGTACGACAGCATCTACCCACTGCCCAACGCCCATATTTTGTTTAAACAACATTGGATCAGCCAGATTGAGGCTGCCGGTCCAGGCGATGTCGTCATCGATAATGACCAGCTTGCGATGGTTGCGCAGATCCATCCGTTCAAACAACATGCGTACCGGGCCGACAGGAAGAGACATTTGAACTTGTATACCCGCTTTCCGTAGGCGCAGTACTATTTGGCTGCGCAAAAATGAGTGGCTTCCCACCGCATCCAAAAGTAACCGACAGGTGATACCTCTTTGAGCAGCGGCTTCCAGGGCTTCTATAACACGATCAACCCGGCCACCGGTTTCGCAGATATAAAACTCCATATTGATGCTGCTTTTGGCATGGTTTATATCCTGTGTCAGGTGCTTGAATATGTCATCGGTATCGTGGAATAGCATCAGTTGATTGCCGGGGGTCGCCGGTATGCGGGTGGTGTGCTCGGCAAGGCTATACACTCTGTTTTGACGGAGAGTGCTGGCTTCACTCTGGGAGTGTTGGAGAGATAGCACCTGCCGGAGGTGTCTCATCCAGTCTGAGTAAGTCGGCGCCAGCGCTTCTGCCCTTCGGAGCCTTTTGCTACCGAGACGCTGGGTGCCAAACATGAGGAACAAAATGATACCGGCCACTGGTAGTACAAATAGCAGCAGCAGCCAGGACAGCGAGACACCAACTGGCCTGCGACGCATAATGACGATCAGTACAAAAGATATGATAAGTCCGATATAGGCAAACCCAGCAAGGGTGCTGGTGAGAGAAAACTGATTGACGTCAGCCACTGATACTGTCTCTTGGTTTAACGGAAAGGAAGAGATGAAATGTGCGCTCACCTCTTTCCGGCAGTATGGGCTGCCCGGATGAGCGCAGTGCCACAGACTATAGCGTTGCTTGCTGGTTTTTTTTATCTGCCGGGGCGCTAAGAATGCCACTCAGACGGATGCGCCAGGTCACACGTTCTTCCCGATTCATATTGTTCAGTGTGTCCTGGATGACCAGCAGACAGGCTTCAAGAATAGTTTCATCGGGAAAATCCAGTCTTTCCATCTGCTGGATCATATTGACAGCCAGTTGCACATGTTCCGGGGCATCATCGTAAGCCATGTTTCTCTCCCTGACAGGCTATTTGTGAATTTTCATTGTGTTCTGTAATACCAAGAGACCTGTCATCAGCAATGATGGGTCTTTACTCAGAATAGGATTGATATCCGCAGGTTGCTATCATAACGACCATCTGTAAGCTTTTGATTGATGTCGTTTACTGTGTGAGCGACGTTTTTTGTTCGAGTGAATAGTACTTTTCCTGTTGAAAACGAATAACTAAACCCCAGATAATTTCAGGCGATCTTCATAATAATGCGAAGAAATAGCATCTGAGCCTCTGGCTTTCTGTCTCTCGTTCCAATTTCTCGAACTGGATAGTTCTCAATGTATGACATCGATTCGCCCCGAAGCCGGCAGTTGCTGGTTATTATTCTCGGAATTATCACCTGCCTTGGCCCCATGGCCATCGACTTGTATCTTCCGGCATTACCCACAATCGCCCGTGAGATGGGAGAGCCTCAAGGGCGGATACAGCTGACCCTGAGCGCCTACACCATAGGTTTCGCCATGGGACAGGTTATTTTTGGGCCACTCTCTGATCGTTTTGGTCGGATGAACGTGATGCTGCCCGGTATGATCGGTTATGTGGTCACCAATCTCCTGGCATCTATGGCAGGCAGTGCGAATGAGTTGATTGCGGTCAGGGTCTTGCAAGCCATGTCTGGTGCTGCGGTCACGGTCTGTATTCCTGCCATGGTGCGGGATATGTTTCCCCGGCAGCAGTGTGCGCGGGTGTTGTCGTCCATTTTGCTGGTCATGACGATCGCTCCGCTGGTGGCACCGATACTCGGCGGTCAGCTTCTGAAGCTGGCTGGCTGGCAGAGCCTGTTCCTGTTTCTGGCATTTTTGGGCGTGCTGGCGTTTGTGCTGGCATTTACCTGTTTGAAGGAGTCGTTGCCGGATGATCGCCGATCTCCTATGAAGTTACGGGATCTGGGGAGAACGTACTGGAGTGTGGTCAGCCATCGTCCCGCCATGAGCTGCATTCTCGCCCACAGCTTTTTCTTTGGCGGCATGTTTGCCTTTATCAGCGGCTCCCCCTTTGTCTATATCGAACTGTTCGGTGTTAGCCCGGATAATTACGGTTTTCTGTTCGCCCTGAATATTATTGCCATGGGGATCTGCAACCTGATCAATATGCGCTTGATGGGGCGTTTTGAATTGCGTAATTTGTTGTTGTTTGGCTGTAGCGCTGCCTGCGTAGCGGGCCTTGGATTGTTGCTGAGTGCCAGTATCGGTATTGGAGGGCTAGCCGGTGTGGTTATCCCTTGTATGCTGTTTGTGGGCGTGATGAGTTTTACCGGCCCGAACGCAAATGCCCTGGCGCTGGAGCACTTCCCCAAAACCGCCGGTACGGCCAATGCGGCTGCCGGTGTCATGCGCTTCGGTATTGGTGGTGTTACCGCCGGTCTTGTTGGTGTTCTGCATAATGGCACAGCGGTACCTATGGCTGCGATTATGGCGGGCTGTGGTGTTCTGTCGCTGGCGTCGCTGATACTTTTGGGCGGGTATCGGGATAGTGGTCAGACTGAAACTATGGAGGATGAAGTCGATCACGCCCCATCAGGGCATCAGAAAGCGGCCTGATTTTTATTTCCCCATTGTGAACATGTCGTACAAAAAAAGCCGCCACTGCATTGCAGTGGCGGCTTTTTTTCAGGATATCGCAGCCTTGGATCAGGAGATCAGGGCAGCGGTGTCCTTGGCGATCATCAGCTCTTCGTTGGTAGATACAACCAGAGCAGTGGCGCGGGAAGTATCGGAAGAGATAACGCCTTCGTTACCGAAGCGGCAATCCAGGTTACGCTGCTTGTCCAGCTCGAAGCCCAGGAATGCCAGTGCTTCGACAACCTTGCCACGGATGATGTCGGAGTTCTCACCGATACCGCCAGTGAAGGCCAGAGCGTCAACGCCGCCAGTAGCAACAGCCATACCCGCCAGCTGCTTAGCCAGAACGTAGCAGAATACGTCCATAGCCAGAGTCGCCTGCTTGTTGCCTTCCATGTAAGCTTCTTCGATTACACGGCAGTCGTTGGACAGTTCAGAGATACCCAGCAGACCGGACTTCTTGTTCAGAATGTCGGTGATCTCTTCGATGGAATAGCCGTATTCCTTGTTCAGGAAGGAGAACACGTTGGCGTCGATGTTGCCGCAACGAGTACCCATTACCAGACCTTCCAGCGGAGTCAGGCCCATGGTGGTATCCATGGATTCGCCGTTCAGAACAGCCGCACAGCTTGCACCGTTACCCAGGTGGGCGATCAGGATCTTGCTGTTGCTGATGTCCAGATCCAGCATTTCGCAGGCCGCACGGGACACAAAGCGGTAGCTGGTGCCGTGGAAGCCGTACTTACGCAGACCGTTTTCACGGTAGAACTTGTAAGGAACCGCGTAGGTGAACGCTTTGTCTGGCATGGATTGGTGGAAAGAGGTATCAAATACCACCGTCATTGGCAGACCAGGGAAGTGTTTCTGGGCAGCCTTGATACCCACCAGGTTGGCAGGGTTGTGCAGTGGTGCCAGATGTGTGCAATCTTCGATAGCCTGCATAGCTTCTTTAGTGACGATGCAAGACTCTTTGAAGGTTTCACCACCGTGAACAACACGGTGACCAACAGCGGCGATTCCTTCTTTCAGGCCCTTGGCTTCCAGCATGTGCAGCAGAGCTTCAACAGCTGCGTCGTGAGCGCCGCCATTCAGCGTTTCGCTCTCTTTGTTGCCCTGGAATTTCCAACGGATGAACGCTTCAGCTTCACCTAGACGCTCAGCAATGCCGTTGATGAACTCTTCACCGCTGCTAGGGTTGATCACGGCAAACTTCAGAGAGGAGCTGCCGCAGTTGATGATCAGAATATTTTCTTTAGTCATGGCCATATCAACACTAATTACTGCCCGGAGGCAAAGGTAAACATCTTACCGACAGGTCTAGTTGCGAACCCTGCCTTCCTTCTTCCAGAATTCGGTTACGCAAACAGCACACAAAAAATCCAACATAAACTACCAAGGAGTGTTTGTTTCGGCAATGCGTAGTTGTTGCAATCCGCGGATTTTACACAATATTGACGAAAATAAATACATAGCCACTAAAGATGGGAGTGTAGATGTGTTTAATCTGACTCCATTATGCGGATAATCCCCAACCTTGAAAACGATTGACGAAGACTATTGTAATACCGATTTTTTACCGGTCTAATATGCCGTCTTCTTATGTAGTAATGGTTAGTATTTGCTCGATTCGTGTATATTTTATGGGTGATTTTGCGTCTAATACGGCATTCGTCGTGGGTAAGTCACCGGAGCACGAATTTATAATCGTTACGATAAGAAACAAACACTAAAGAACAAGGCTGTTTCCAAACCGCAAGTTCCCTCCCTTTTTTTCGAAAGCTCCAGTCCGTGGCTGGTAATTTCAGTATTTGAGGAAAAATCCATGCTGAAAGATAACCTCTACTCCGAGACTCTCTACGAGACTTATGGTCAACACTTCACTGTCGATAAGATGCTGTTTGAACAGAAAACAGACCATCAACATCTGGTGATTTTCGAAAACAAAGAGTTCGGTCGTATGATGGCTCTGGATGGTGTTATCCAGACTACCGAGCGTGATGAGTTTATTTACCACGAGATGCTGACTCACGTACCTGTGCTTGCCCACGGCAATGCCAAACGTGTTCTGATCATCGGCGGTGGTGACGGCGGTATGCTCCGTGAAGTGCTGAAGCACGAAACTATTGAGCATGTGACCATGGTTGAAATCGATAGTGCTGTGGTGGATATGTGTCGGGAGTTCCTGCCAAACCACTCTGCCGGTGCTTACGACGATCCGCGGGTAAATCTGGTTATCTGTGACGGTATCGAGTTTGTTAACGATAGTGAGAAGACGCCAGACGGCAGCTTCGATGTGATTATCTCCGACTGCACCGATCCTATCGGCCCTGGCGAAGTCCTGTTCACGTCCGATTTTTACGCTGGCTGCAAGCGGCTGCTGACCGAAAACGGTATGTTTGTCGCTCAGAATGGTGTCTGCTTTATGCAGTTGCACGAGGTGGAAACCACTGCCCGTCGTCTGGGGCACTACATGAACGACATCTGGTTCTATAGTGCTGCCGTTCCCACTTACGCCGGTGGCATCATGACCTTCGCCTGGGGTGCTAACAATCCGGAGTCTCGCCATGTCTCTCTGGAAGAGCTGACCGCCCGTTTCAATGCCGCTGGCATTGAAACCCGTTACTACACACCTGCCGTTCATCAGGCAGCGTTTGCTCTTCCGCGTTACGTAGAACAGGCGGTACAGACAGTTAATGATTAATGAGTTCACTCCTCACTTGAGCTCCGACGATAAGAGCTGGAGCGTGGCGGAAGCCCGCTCCACTTACAATGCTCGTTATTGGAGTCAGGGCTATTTTGACATCAGCGATGATGGCAATGTGGTCTATCAGCCCGAAAACCGACCATCCATCAGTCTGAATGCGATTACCGAAAAACTGATTCAGGAGGGTGCGTCTTTGCCTGTTCTGGTGCGTTTCCCGGAGATATTGCACGACAGAGTTAATACACTTTGCGATGCGTTCAATCAGGCTATTCATGAGTACGGTTACCAGAATGATTACCTGGCGGTCTACCCGATCAAGGTTAACCAGCAGCGCCTGGTTGTAGAGGAAATTCTGGAGAGTCAGGCCGCTAAACAGAACCGTCAACTGGGTCTGGAAGCAGGCAGCAAACCGGAACTGTTGGCGGTATTGGCTATGGCCAGCCGTGCCAGCTCGGTGATTGTCTGCAACGGTTACAAGGACAGCGAATATATTCGTCTGGCACTGATCGGTGAACAGCTGGGTCACCAGGTCTATATCGTGCTGGAGAAGATGACCGAGCTGGATATGGTCCTGAAGGAAGCGGAACAACTGGGGGTAACACCACGGTTGGGTCTGCGTATTCGTCTGGCGTCTCAGGGCAAGGGCAAGTGGCAGGCCAGCGGCGGTGAAAAATCCAAGTTCGGGCTTTCGGCCAGTCAGGTACTCATTGTGCTGGACCGCCTGCGCGAGCAGGGCAAGATGGACTGCCTGCAGCTGCTGCACTTCCATCTGGGTTCCCAGATTGCCGATATCCGGGATATACGTCAGGGGGTCAGTGAACTGGCAAGGGTTTATGCCGAGTTATATCGTATGGGAGCACCTATCCGCTGTATTGATGTTGGTGGCGGTCTGGCTGTTGATTACGAAGGTACTCGCAGCCAGAGCGCCTGCTCCATGAACTACAGTCGACAGGAATATGCAAACAATATCGTTTACACCATCGGCGACCTCTGTGCCCAGTACAACATTCCTGCTCCCCGCCTTATCTCTGAATCTGGTCGTAATCTGACCGCTCACCATGCCGTGCTGATCACCGATGTTGTTGGTGTCGAAAGCTATGAGCCCCAGGAGCAACAACCTCCAGCAGCCGATGCTCCCCAGTTACTGCACAACATGTGGAGCTCCTGGCAAGACCTGAACAACGGTATTGAGCAGCGAGCGCTGATTGAACTGTTCAACGACAGTCACAGTGACCTTGTAGAAGTTCACACCCTGTTTGGTATGGGGATGGTCTCTCTGGAGCAGCGGGCCTGGGCAGAGTCTCTCAATCTGCGTATTGCCTATGAGCTGTCCAAGCGCCTCTCTCCCCGTAACCGTGCTCACCGTCCGGTGATTGATGAGCTGAGTGAAAAGCTGGCGGATAAATTCTACGTCAACTTCTCCCTGTTCCAGTCAATGCCGGATGCCTGGGGTATTGATCAGGTGTTCCCGGTGTTGCCACTTTCCGGTCTGGATCAGCCACCGGAAAAACGTGCGGTTATGCTGGATGTGACCTGTGATTCCGACGGCACCATTGACCAGTGTGTGGATGGTCAGGGGCTGGAAACCACATTGCCCGTTCCGGCATGGCACCCTGATAAACCCTATCGTATAGGCGTTTTTCTGGTGGGAGCCTATCAGGAAATACTGGGCAATATGCACAACCTGTTTGGCGACACAGACACGGTATCGGTGCGGATTAATGATCAGGGTGGTATTGAAGTCTCTGATTATAAGCCGGGTGATACCGTTGAAGACGTGCTTCGTTATGTCGACCTGAAGCCCGAGAGTTTTCTGGAGACCTATCGGCAGCTTGTTGAAAAGTATCTACCGGAATCAAAACGCGCCTCTGTTCTTGAGGAGCTGGAAGCAGGCCTGAAAGGCTACACCTATCTCGAACACTTTGGAGCCAATGAACAGTGATGTTTTTCGAAGGATCGGAAAAAAAAATTGAGGTAATTACCTCCACTGAATTTGGTTCTCTGCGCGCTTTGGGCAAAGATTTCTGGACGAAGGTTGTCGCCCATGCTTGTGCTGAGATTCTCGACACCATCAGCAATGAGCATTGCGATGCCTACCTGCTGTCAGAGTCCAGCCTGTTCGTTTGGGATGATCGCTTCCTGATGTTGACCTGTGGTACCACAACTCTGGCCGAGGCATTCCTTTATTTTTGCGACCATGTAAGCGACAAAAATATTCTTTTTGCCAGCTATCAGCGCAAGAATGAGTACCTGTCTCATCTGCAGAAGAGCTCTTTCCAGGAAGATATTGACCGGATAAGTGAGCGTCTGGATGGTACTGCTTATCGTCTGGGCAATCTGGATAGTCACCACAATTATATCTTCCATCTGAACAAGCCTTATCAGCCTGAACAGGGGGATACAACCAGCGAGCTGCTGATGTATCACATCAAGGGTGAAGGTGCTGATTATCTGCGCAGTGAAGGTCAGACTCTGGAAGGTGTGCGCAAGCTGCTCTGTCTGGATCAGATTTTGCCGGGTTTTGAGATCCGTGACTGGTTGTTTGAACCGTTCGGCTATTCTCTGAATGCGATCAAGGGCGATCGTTATGCGACTTTTCATATCACGCCTCAGGAAGAGAGTTCCTACGTCAGCTTCGAGACCAATTTGGAACTGGAAGACTCTGGTATTCTGGAGATTATGCTGGATGCTCTGAAGCCCGGTAGCTGGGATCTGATCGGTTTTAACGCACTGGCCCCTCTGCTGGAGAACGAGCGATTCACTTGCTTGGCGGAAAGTAAAATTGCTCTGCCGTGTGGTTATGACATGACGTTTAACCACTACCAGCATGGAGAGCACAAAGTGATCGCCGCAGAGAGGTTGACCGGGAAAGCTGCATGACAACACTGGGAAAAAGGGAAGACTTCTCTCTGTACGCCAATGCGTTTGGCTTTTTGCGACAGCCGTTGCATTTTGACCCGGCCAATTCTGATGCGGATGTGGTGATTACCGGCATTCCGTTTGATCTGGCAACAACGGGGCGCAGCGGCAGTCGTCATGGGCCGGAAGCGGTGCGTAAGGCATCAGTTAATCTGGCCTGGGAAGGCAAACGCTGGCCATGGTTCTTCGATCTGAAAGATCATCTTTCGATCGTAGACTGTGGCGATATCGTGTTTGAGAGTGGCAATGCTCAGGATATGAGCGACACATTGTTCTTTCATGCGGACCAGGTGCTGGCGGCAGGCAAGAAGATGTTGAGCTTTGGTGGCGATCACTTTGTGACGCTGCCACTGCTCCGTGCTCACGCCAAACATTTTGGCAGGATGTCGTTGATTCACTTTGATGCCCATACCGATGATTACGATATGGGTGGCAAATTTGACCACGGCACCATGTTCCATCATGCGCAGGTTGAAAACCTGATCGATGCTTCTGCCTCGATCCAGTTGGGCATTCGCACCACGTACGACCATGTAAACACACCGTTCAAAGTGCTCGATGCCGGTTACGTCAACAATACTTCTGTTGATGATATTTTGGCAAAGGTGCGTGAAACGGTGGGTGATAATCCGGTCTACCTGACCTTTGACGTAGACAGCCTTGACCCGGCCTATGCGCCGGGAACCGGCACTCCGGTATGTGGTGGTCTGACCACCGACCGGGCCATGCATATTCTGCGTGGTCTGCAAGGGCTGAATATCGTCGGCATGGATGTGGTGGAAGTCGCTCCAGCCTACGACCACGCCGGTATTACCGCGCTGGCGGGAGCCACCGTGGCATTGGAGATGCTCTACCTCCAAGCCCTGTTGAAACAGAATTAAACGTCACCAGAAAAGTAATAAGGGACAAAGGAGGAGTGCTGCTCCTTTGTTTTTTGCTTTTTAATTTGTGTTTGACTATACATGACCCGCGCCATTTTACTTTAGGCTGGGATGGTTATGCCGGCACTGGGCTCGCGCTATGTTGAAAACCCAAATAACCGGTTAGAATAGATCTGG
>SAMEA5043665__coassemble_43_pt1 | contig 46285 bp, 29 predicted proteins | sample SAMEA5043665__metabat2_low_PE_004 | metagenome-assembled genome bin SAMEA5043665 (sample SAMEA5043665) | Gadus morhua | reverse complement strand
GAAAGTGAGAAAGTGAGAAAGTGAGAAAGGGCAAAGAGTGTATTAAAAGCCAACTCTTCAACGGAAGGTTTCGTCTGGTTTTGGCTTTGATTTACTGATGGCCGGGGCTGTTTTTCCCATGTGCGCCGGATTGGCACAGTGCCCGGCATGAAGCCAGTCGGTGTAGATTTGCAGGATGCCGGACCATCCCTGATGCCGACAGCGATTATGAGGTTATTCGGGACTATTCCTATGTCCCGGTGAGGTCAAAATAGCTTTCCGCCGCCTTCCGGCCACTGTCAATCAGCTTTTCAATCCGTTTCTCGGGTAGCGAAAAATCGGTACCGTTTACCCCGAGGTCATCAATAAAAACGGTTCTTTTACGGTCGTCAAGATGCATATGTCGGGAGTTCGCTGTTTCGTACATATAAGAACTGACCGCCAGTGCATAAGACTTTATGGAATCAATGGCATAGTTATCGGTTTTAAATGTATCGCCGTCCGCCACCTGTGCAGGTGATTCCAGAAAAAACCCCAGTGTGGACGGATTAGAATCCCGAATGCAGGTGCCGTTTTTCTTATCGATAGTCACCGTGTCATAAAGGTCAATGGGGTAGTTCCAGGCCAGCCCGCCATCAACATGATAATCACCATCGATTTGAACAGGCTCAAAAATAAAGGGAATACTCATCGACGCTCTCACCGCAAGCCATATGGGTAAATCGGGATGGGTCTGTGCATTAAATACCTGGGATTTCTGACGGGTCAGATTTGACGCCACAACGCTTAATCGTTTAAAGGTAGCGGGATTCGTTCTGGCCAGCTCGTCAAGCTGAGCAAAGGTCAATGTCTCGTTACCCGAGAAACGTTTGATAAATTGCTTGAGAATGGCCTCAAATTCATGGCCGGTATGCATGCCATATTGGCTGATCATGCGCCCCGCATCACCCAGAATTCCCCACTTGTCATCCAGGAACTTGGCAAAATCCGTATGCTCCACTGAGTCAAGCAGACCGGCGGAACCCCCACCGGTCGCCAGCATGGCGGCCGTTATTGAGCCCGCCGAGGTGCCGCCAATATGTACGACGCCTGCCAGTAATTGCATGTGTTCCAGCACTTGCATACTGCCCGCATAGGCGGAACCTTTAATGCCACCGCCCTTGAAGACGAGGTTTTCAATGTTTGCTTTGTCCATTACAGTTCCATTGTTGTTTTTGAGGAAAGAATTCAGCCGGTAAGGCCGAAGACACCCTTATCCTGTGCAAACAGCACGTGAGAATAAACCTGTGAGCCTGATGCTATTTACGAAGCCCTCATTCCCATTCACCTTTTACAGACGTCCAAGTTTTGAGCGCCTTATTCAGATCCCGTGCACTTTTCCATAGAAAAAAGGCGAAACTGCGAATGATGCAATTTCGCCTGTGGCTTTAATTGTTATTCAACCGCTTCAGTAACCCGGTCCCGTATGCATGACTGAAGGAATGGCGCGGAAATAATTGTAATTAAAGTCTTTTTCTATAGGATCAGCCGTCCACTGCTGATCCAGTTTCAGAAGATCCTTCTGCAGTTCATCAAAGACTTTTGCCATTGGCTGACGATAGTGCACCTCAACGCCGTCGAGCAGGTAGGTGAAGTCTTTACCGGTCTTGTCGGTTAACAAGGTGAACCGGGCTTTGCCGGTGGCCAGTGCGACGAACGCCAGTGAACGCCATTCATCAACCCCCGGGGTGCCGGTATCACGAGGCACCTGGGTGGTGCTGATACGCGGATCCAGTGCTGCGCGAATCCCCGTCGTGCCATACACCTGATGGCGAACGACCGCATGATGAATCGTGTCGGCGGCAAAGCGTGCCACGCCTTTTTTGGTCTGGAAGCCGTCATAACGGGCTGGCAGACCCGTCAACAGCACTTCCAGCAAACCGCTGTGGAAATCCTGTAGGTATTGATCATTCTGAACGGCTTGATCATCGGCGTAGATAATATCGATCAGTTGGGTTGTGTAGTTGAGCCAGATCTCAAAATACTGCAGCTCCCACTTAATGCAGGCATTGGGCAGAATTTCATTGCCGGAACCGGGGATTGTCATCGCCGCAGCACGGCCTTCAAAGTCTTCATCGAAGCCATACTCGAAGTTTGAGTAGCTATCATTGAGATGGCTGATCAATGCGTCATGGGTGGTGGCGAATACCTGACTAAAAACAGCACCTTCCTGTACCAGGTGTTCAGTCGTGACTTCCTCAGCCAGTTCGTGGGAGAAAAAATGCAGGTACATAAATGTGCGGAACGGGTGCCCCCATTGCCCTTGTACGTCAAAGGCGTTGTGCATGGAGACTTCCACAAGATTATACGTCATATGTATTTCGGCCAGATGTTTACCGCTGATGACCTGATAGTACATGGACGCCAGAACCAGACTTTCAGCATGACGGAATGTGGGATTCCGGGGGTCAGCTGCAATTTCTTCCTGTCCAAACGGCGCGATCACCGACACCAGTTCAAGTTTTTTGGTCTGTTTGTTGATCTGGAAATAAGCGACACCACCATAGGGTTCATACTCCGGTTTGGTTTCATATTTTTCCAGGAATCGAAAATCAGAAACCAGCGCGCCTTCACCCCGTCCTTCAGCAGGTTGTGCAAACGTATTGGCAACGCCGGACTCCGTCAGATACGCCAGTAACTGGCCTTCCCTGAAGGCGTCCAGTGCAACCTGGGGCGTTTTGTCCAGCTCACCATTATCCGGCAAGGTATTACCCAGAATATTTTTATGAAACAGTGTCGGCCAGTACTGGCTGCCATCGCTCCAGATCGCCATCCGGGGTTTGTCTTTCAATGGTGTTGTTATTTTGGACTGGGGAATCGTGTGATCGAGCCCGGCGATCAGTTTGAACGCTGATTTGGCTTCGTCAAAAAGCTTCTTGAATACGGTGACACTGGCTTCGATGTTACTGATTTCTACTGCCGGAATACCCAGGTTTTGCATAAGGTGTTGAGGATGCGCCTGATAATAAGGCTTCAAACGCGTTTTCACCGGCTTGACCTTGTCAAAGACCTTGCTGAGGTTGACAGGGTCGGGGAAGCGCTCGGCACTAACCAGTTTGAAGTATATCGGGGTCCATACCGTCTTGCTCAGGAGTGTCCGGAAGTTATTGTACGCATCCGGAAATGCTCTGGCGCTTATCAGAAGACCTGCAACACAGGCAACCACCAATCCCCACATTAACAGAGAGCCCGCAGGGATTACCGGCGCCACCTGATTGGAGAAGTCGGGGTTAATCGCAGTGGCTGTCAGAATGGCATTAAACAGCAAGAGGCCGGCAAAGATGTTGGTGATGTGAAAAACAGTACTCTTGCCGGGTGTTGAGGTGCCAATCATCAAGGCAATGAACTGCAGTACAGATTGCCCGATCAGCAAGGACGCTACGGTAAAACCACCCACGGAAGACGACGTCAGCACCAGCGCTATCTGCGCCAGCTGGGTGCCGAGCAGAATGATCGGCACCAGCGTTGACCGGGTGCCCAAAAAGAGGGCAAAGCCTAAGCCAAACGTTGCCGCACCCGCCAGGTAAAGCAGCGCCATACGCAGATTGGGCTCTGGAATCACCAGGGCACAAATGAAGAAGAAAATGGTCGTTGTCACAGGGGCAAGGTTCAGGAGCCGAACCGAGGATATAAAGCGTGTGAACACCGTCCGTTGTTGCTGGAAAGGTGTACCGGCCAACAGCAAACCCAACTCAAACACCCAGCCCAGCGTACTGCCGAAAATGGTGAATGCAAACGGAATCCAGACCCAGGTTGCCATTCCACCGTTTGTGGCCGGTGCCCGTAACCAGTGACTGATGTCGCTCCAGACACCGTTTCCGACGTTTCCGTTCAGAACGGAAAGCATATTATGGTCGGGATTGACCAACTGCAGAAACATGACCGTCGCCATGGCGGACATGAATATCAGGCTTAAAATAGAAAAAATGGAGCCCGCCACTGAATAGGTCGGCGGTGACGGCTTTATGAAACGTACTTCATCGGCATATTTAATGTGCGTCAGCGGCGGTGTTTTTTCAGGGTTGTTCGGAGGGGGCTGCTGGTGCTGAACTGTCTCATCAGCGCCGGATTCGTTAATAACAGGAGCATTCTGTTTTTCCAGGTATTCTCTTGCATCCATGTATCTATTTTCCGAGCTATTATTATTTTAGTTGAGATAACAGTATTAGAATCAGAGGATAGTTCCAAGTCCCGTAACCCATTTTTCACGTTAAAAGCGGTAAGAATTTATGTAAAACACGTCATGGAAAAACCGGTAGTAATGGGATGGTTTGCCTCATTCTGTTCACTGGTGAATAGTAACTGCTCATATTTAACTGGCAAAGCAAGCCCTGTAGGTCAAATAAATCTGTCCTAATCTTCGCTAAAATCTATCCCCATGCATCTTCCAGACTCCCTTTCCCCAGGCAATGACAACGGTAACTGCTCATATTTCTCTGGCAGATGAGGAACAGACTCCTCAGGAGCCCAGTGTTTCCGGGAGAGATGATTCTGAAAACGCAGATTTGCCAGTAAAAAATGAGCAGTTACTTCACTTGATACTTCAGTAACACGTCTTGTATTTTATATAAGATATCAAAGCCTTGCCTTACCGTCTCACTGTTGATGTGCTTGTTGTGATCAAAGCAATCATACTTGCTCATAGTCTCCCCCAAATTATATATTTTTTTTGAATACGGTTTTCCTTTTAAATCGCGATTGATCTTCTTCATTGCGCTTTCATATTTACTGTTTATTTCAAGCAGGCGCTCTTCCATCTTTGCGGGCACGCTTTTAAATACCATTTCCAATTCGTCTTCAATAATGGTTTTTCTTTTTGGAGGCAGTAAGTTTGTCAATAGAAAATTCAAACTTGAAATAATATTAAAATATTCAACATAACTACTCTCTGTAAATTTTAGTTTATTTTCAATAGCGTTTGAAGCTTCTTCATTCGTACCTTTTTCTTCTGAAACAAGTAAGGTTACGTAAATAAATTTTTGATTTTTATTAGAGAACACTATTGACCGACTCGTAAGAAGATGCAGTCCTTCTAGCATGCCGTTGCATTTATCATTCACCAAGCATGTTAAAAGCTCAAAAGCTAATTTGCTGTGATAAACAATTGCTAGTTGATCTGCTTGAATTTTGAGAAGCCTCAATCTCATCATCAAGAAACTCACAAACCCTTTAATAGCATATTTATGAAAGTCTTTAAATTCTTTAATATTAAAAACTTCACGAAAAGAATTTATTTCTTTTGGGTCTACAAAAGATATCGTTAGATTTTCACAGTGGGATTTTCCTGAAAAGGGAAGAGTATGTTTAAGTTTTTCTTCCTCACGTTTTATAAGAGTAAGCATATTTTGTCTATTGAGATCCTGTCCACCATTTTTGATCAGCTTACGAAAACACCCGGACGTTTGGTTAAGAATTACCTGATCGATAAAGTCATCATAGTTACATTTCTTCCAAAGGTTAAGTTCTATTTCCTCATAATCATTATAGCTATTTACAAGCATTGTAAACAACTTACGCCATGCCTCCCGTTCATCTTCTTTTATTGCAACGTGTGACAGGTTTTCCAGATAGTGATAAAAACTTTTATTATCTAAAAGCCCCTTATCTGCCAACATCTCCTCCCATTCTTTTTCATATCTATAGTAATACAGTTCTCCCGCTTTCTCTTGCAGTACTGGCGTTGATTTTTTACCAGTACTTTTATTCCCTGACGATCTGGGGGAAGCTGCAGAGCTGCTCATGCTCCCCTCTTCTTCCCCCTGATTAAATGTTGTATTTTCCTTTGAGTCTTCTACGTTCAGCACCTGAAATTTATTAGCCATAGAGAGGCTGAAGTCATCTCCAGCCAATGTCTGAGTGGACGTTGTCGGCATTAGTTCTCCCGCCCACTCAGGCTTGCACCCGGAACCAAAACCGGCTTTACTTAAAAGTTCTTTACATGCGTTGAGAATAGACAATGGTACGTATTCCTTGGACTGAAAAAGATTATCCTTACAGTGAACAAAACCATAACGCTTTTGTTTATGCCCAGTGGAATAGTGAAATCCATTCACCCCAATTACGACCTTTTCAACTCTTTCTTTCGTTTCGAATTCCAGAAAATAGATCACTGGCATTGTTAGGTGTGGATAATCAAAGCTCGCCGGCATAACTATATTACGTGAGCTTCTACCATAAACAAAAGAGCCTCCCGTATGGTTATTGATTCTTTCGTCCCATGTCTTTTTTGGCATAATGAGATACTGTCCATTTCTTTCCAGCATACTGACGGCCCTGGGCCCAAACACCGGCTTTTTAACCGCTCCCCCGGAGATTGGCAACTGGGTGGAAGAAGGCAAAGATGTCAATACCTCCGCACCTTTAGCAGATTCATTCATAGTGATCTCAGCCTATCGTAATAATTATACCCTTAGAGACCATCAACCATACTCATAGTTCCCTCTCCGCTTGCTATTGCAAACAGGCATGACCTGATTGTTAGAAGAGCTATAGATTTGCTGTAACTGCTCAGAATTCATAGGCGAGTCAATACACTGGCACTGGGCTCACACTATTCGTTCAGCGAAATAAAGCGCAAGGAACCCTTGCCATATCACGACAGTCACTGTTCAAAAAGTGTAGGCAAATTTTAAAGCTGATTGGCTACAAGACAGTAATATCAAGGGGATCATATGAAAAATGATTGATTTTGCCTATAAATTTTGAGGAGTTACTCGCGACAGTCTGGTACTGGTTTTGGCTCTATTTTAATCGGTCAAATGGTGGGAGCCCAGTACCGAAATCAGGCCTTTATAGGTTCCAGGCTGATAGATTGCCAGAGCGACCTTATTCAGATAAAGATGTTTGAACCGCTCTTTCACACCATGATCCCCCCGAGCACGGAATCACTCTTTACCGGTTAACAGGCACACCTGTAACTGGTGTGCCCGTTAACCTCAGTCACGCCTAGAGCCGATGGGTCAGCTTCCAGCAACGGTGGATCTTCTGATTGCGCTTGAAGTCCATATCAATGGTCTGCTCGCTGATCTCTTCCACAACAAACTTCCGGGATAACTCTTCATCAAGCTTGAACTTGCGGGAGTTGTTGGAAAAATAGAGCGCACCATCCCGCGCCAAACGTGTCATGGCCCGTTCCAGCATATCCAGATGCTCTTCCTGGATATCAAAGACATCCCGCATCTTCTTGGAGTTTGAGAAGGTGGGCGGATCGATAAAGATCAGATCGTAGGTCTCATTACACGACTTCAGCCATGTAATACAGTCAGCATTTTCCAGTTTATGACGATCACTGAAACCGTTCAGGGAGAGGTTCTGACGGGCCCATTCCAGATAAGTTTTTGAAAGATCGACACTGGTCGTCTGGCTGGCACCACCGGCAGCGGCGTGAACCGTTGCGGAACCGGTGTAGCAGAACAGGTTGAGGAAACGCTTGCCTTTGGCTTCCTGCTGAATGCGCAGACGAAGCGGACGGTGATCCAGGAACAGGCCGCTATCGAGATAATCCCGCAGGTTGACCAGAAAACGACAACCGCCTTCTGTTACCTCAAAACGCTCCCGCTGATCGTCGAGCTTGCGGTACTGGTTTTTACCTGACTGACGGCTACGCTGCTTCAGGTGCACGTGCTCCGGCTTAACGGGCAGCACTGTCGGGATCGCCTGCAAAATATCGTGCAGCCGATCCTGGGCCTTCTGCTCATCGATACTCGCCGGTGCCTTGTACTCCTGTACCAGCACCCGATCCCGGTAAAGGTCGATAGCCACTGCATATTCCGGCATATCAGCGTCGTATATGCGATAGCACTCGATCTCGCTCTTGCGCGCCCATTTCTGCAGCGGCTTCAGATTCTTGCGCAAACGGTTGGCGAACATCTCCGCACCTTTGCCGAGGCTGACACTGCTGGCCTCCGGTATCACCGTCAGACCGGACTGCTCCGCTTCCTGTGCCTTTTTGTGGTAACCGAAATACGACTCAGGCTGAATATCAAAGGCCAGCAGTTTCGCTTCCAGAGCACCGTTATAGAAGGTGTAGCTCTTGCGCGCCCGCAGTCCCATACGTTTGGCCAGATTGATATTGCTGGTGATAATCGCCCCCTGCCAACCTTCAAAACAGGTACGGAAGGTGGTGCCCAGGTGCTGGTAGAGCCAGACCAGACTGGACTCTTCACCCAGACGCTCACCATAAGGCGGGTTAGTGATCACCAGACCCGTGTAGCCTTTGATCGCTTCAACATTGGCCAGTTCGCGGGTTTCGATATGAATGCGTTTTTCGAGACCGGCTCGACGCAGGTTATCGTGAGCCTGTCGTACGACACGGATATCACCTTCATAACCGATAAAGCGGTTGGTCATCTTTGCCAATCCGGCCGCACGACGATCACGGGCCTCGGCAATCAGTTCGTTCCAGATCTTGGGAATGTGGCCGGACCACTTATGGAAGCCATAGTCCAGACGCAACAGACCGGGGGCAATATCCGCCGCCATCAGTGCGCCTTCCAGCAGCAGGGTACCGGAACCACACAGCGGATCCACCAGCGCACCGCCCTCTGTGGCGATCTGCGGCCAACCGGCACGGATCAACAGCGCTGCAGCAAGATTCTCCTTCAGGGGGGCCTTACCGGTATCGAGACGGTAGCCACGACGGTGCAGGCTCTCTCCGGAGAGATCAAGGGAGATAGCCGCCTGATTCTTCTGCAGACGAACATTCACGCGAATATCCGGACGGATCTTATCCACATTGGGGCGGAAACCGGCGCTATCGCGCAGACGGTCGCAGATGGCATCCTTCACCACCAGCGCACCGAAATGGCTGTTGTTAATCGCCGGACTGGTGCCGTTAAAGGTGATCGCCAACGTGGCGTTAGGCTCGAAGTGATCTTCCCACGGGATCGCCTTAACGCCCTCGTAGATAAAGTCCCTGGATTCCGCATCAACCTGACACAGATGCAGCAGCACCCGGTTGGCCAGTCGGGACCATAAACAGATACGGTAAGCCGCTTTCAGCTCACCTTTAAAATGACAGCCAGCAACTGTCAGGCGGATCTCCTCACCACCCAGTGCCGCCAGCTCTTCCGCCAGCAAACCTTCGACACCCTTGGGGCAGGAAGCAAAAAATTGGTAACTCTCGGACATCAGAACCTTCAATAACCTGTCGCAACCCACACCACGCTATTGATCAAGCATGGCTGGGCTGCCAGAAATGCTGCGATTGTACAGGCTGTGACGAGGAATACGAGCCCCCCCGCCTATCCACTACAAGAAACACCACAGGCAAGCACCACAGGCAAGCACCACAGGCAAGGATACCGACTGGCAAACTTTGATCTACCAATGTCTTCGCGCGCAAGGATTAAACAGATCAGGCTGATTGGCGGAGAAAAACTTCTCAAGCAGATTCTGCAGTTACACAAAAAATTACACAAAAAATTATACAAAAAGTTACATAAAAAGTTACACCAAGAATTACACAAAAAGTTACCCAAGAAAAAACAGGTGAAGTTATGGGCTCAAATCCTGAGTGGTTCTGCCCACAAACAGCCATAAACAGGCATGGACAGGCAATATGGCCCACCCAGAATCATGGAAAAAAAGAGCTCGTTTCCCTAGTGAAAACATGTCTGAATACACCTTGTTAGGTCTATTTTGTCTATCTTTGTGCCGCTTTAGGCAAAATCATTATACTCTGAGCACCATTGATTCCTCGACAGTCGGCCACTCTTCCGATAGAACTTAACAGTGTAAGGATGCTGTTTGCATCCCCTCCCAACTCTCGGGAAGGCAGCCAGTGGAGGACTGGTTCAGCAATACCATCCCGAAAAATGCAGGTTTCGGGCGGCCTGCGAAGCTCCCCGGAACGCGGTACTCGATGAAGGAGGCTACTTCGCAATGAAAAGACAAAAACGAGACAAAACAGAACGTGCATTTGCCAAAGGATATCAAACAGGCAATGCGGGCAGGAGTAATGAGATATGTCCCCACCAGGACACCAATGAACAGCGTCAGGCATGGCTGAATGGCTGGCGTGAAGGCTGGACAGATCACGTTGACGGTTATGTCGGTGTCTCAGGACTGGGCAGAGGCAGTAACAACGGCCTGACAGAATACGACATGCGCTAATCTACTGACCCCCGAGCTCTAGAACAATCATGCTCTTTACTCGGCTACCCGCCGAGTCTCTATGGAAGGCCCGAACGCATTGTCAGGGCCTTCCCTTGCGCCAAAAGTCCCCTATCAGAAAAGTCCCCTATCAGGAAGCAATACCCGCTTTAATCCGTTACGGGCTGCAGCTCTTGGGTCACTTCATCCTGCACCGGCTTCTGAACAGGCTGTTCCTCTGAGCGTTGTTCCGGAGCCGCCTCTTCAACACGCTTTTCAAAACCGGTTCTGCCAGCACTGACCAGCTCTGCGCCTGCGGCCTCCGCAACCTCAGCGATCAACTCTGTTCCTTTGTAAATAAAACCGGTATAGATCTGCACCAGACTGGCACCGGCGCGGATTTTCTCAACCGCATCCGCCGCATTCATAATACCGCCCACCCCGATCACCGGAATTTTACCCGCCACCGCTTCGGCCAATACGCGAATCTTATCGGTTGAGAGTGCGGTCAGCGGTCTGCCGCTCAATCCACCCTGCTCGTCGGCATGCTCATGACCGGCTACCGCATCCCGCTCCAGCGTTGTATTGGTGGCGATCACGCCGTCGATACCATGGGCCACCAGCTGACCGGCGATTTCACGCAGCTCATCATCCGCCATATCCGGAGCCAGTTTGATCGCAATGGGCACATAGCGATCATACTCTTTTGCCAGTGTGTTCTGCTCATTTTTCAGCGCTTTGAGCAGGGAGGTCAGATGCTCGCCAAACTGCAGTTCCCGCAATCCCGGCGTATTGGGAGAGGAGAGATTGACCGCCACATAGCCCGCCCAGGGGTAAACCTTACGCAGACAGGCGATATAGTCATCATTGGCCTTCTCGACCGGCGTATCCTTGTTTTTGCCGATATTGACGCCAATCACAGCTTTGGTTTTGGCTTTTTCAAGATGACTAACCAGATGGTCAACACCCTTATTGTTGAAACCCATACGGTTGATAATCGCTTCATGCCCCACCAGCCGGAACAGGCGCGGTTTGGGGTTACCGGGCTGCCCCAGAGGGGTCACTGTGCCGACTTCTACGAAACCAAAGCCCAGACGGCCAAACGCATTAATACACTCCCCGTCCTTGTCCAGACCTGCCGCCAGACCCACGGGATTGGGGAACGTCAGCCCCATCACCCGTACCGGCCGGTCCGGGACGGGACGAACCAGGGGTTTAATCAGCCCCAGACGCTCTCCGGCGCCCAGAAGATCCATGGTGACGTCATGAGCCGTTTCCGGATTGAGACGAAATAACAGCGAGCGAACCAGCTGGTACATTGATATTCCTTGATAGTTCGGGTGAGTGGAAACCGAAGGAAATTATAAGGAGAGCGCAGCGCCAACGCTACCTTATCATCAAACCATTTCCACTCTGACAGTGATTCTAGCAACTTTGTTGGGAACTATTCCCCACCTTGCGGGGTCAGACATGGTGTAGGGAAAAGAAAAACACATTCACCCTCAAGCATGGAGGCAACAACACAATGAATAGTTTATCGATCTTTAATGGCCTTGGGCGATCTGTCAATACAACTATTGCCGGGGTTTTGGGCCACAAAGCCGATTCCCACAGCCTGGATGCCCAGTGCAACGTCAATCGCCGGGAAAATACGCTGAATCAGCGATCGTCAGCCCGCCAAACACCCGTCAAAAAGCGGAAGGTAGCCCCGCTCGTTGCCCAGAAAGTCACTTCGCCCAATCCTGAAGAAGTTCTGAATAAAGCGCTAAATACCCAGAGGAAGATCAGGGAGGAGCTCGGAGAACGCTCCCCAGCCGAATTGGTGCTCGGGTTGCCGAGGCAGAATATTCTCGAGGCCCAGTTTCACAAAGACCCAAAAGGCACTTACAAACTGCTGCGCGCCCGTGTCGCGGCGCTGAAAAAGGACATCGACGCTACCTTCTCATACTTTGGCCGCAAAAACCAAGCCCTAAAAAAGTATGAAGTGCTGAAGAAGGAGCTGAAAACTCTATCCGTCGATACGGCTAAGGGCGTTGGGGAAAAAAGCTTGCGGCCGTTATTGGAAGGAATTCGTGATTATGAAGAGACTTTCAATAAAGACTCTTGGCTGGAAAAAGCCACTATCGCCTTTATGGGTACCGACTCATTACTGAAAGGCGAATTTTCCGACCGGCTGAAAGCCCTGATTCCCCAACATCGACTCGCCCTGGGAGATCGCCACCTGCTGGACCCCCGCGTAGTTAGCAAAGATAATATCGGTTACGTGATCAGTGACGCCAAAGGTCTGAAAGCGTTCACCGGTACGGTTATGGAAGCATCCATCACAGAGACTTTTAACCGGCAACTCGCTAATACGTTGTCCCAGCTGCCGTTCGATGACTTCCCGGATCAGACGGTTATCGCTGATCCCGTCAAGCTGATCAACTATCTGGCGGAACGCCACCCGAAATTGGTTTATGAATTGATTGCTTCGGAGATAACACGCGAAACATTCAGTCAAGATCCCAAAATACGTAGTGCAGCTCAAGAGGAGTTGGCATGGCTAAAGCAGGGCGGAGCAGAGCATGATGTTTTAACGAAAGTGATGGAAAATAACGTTGAGCTACAGCATTTCCTCGGCATTCAGATACAGCACAAGTACGCGGACACCCTAGCAAAATCACTGTTCAAGTTTACGCAAACGGCTTTTGACGATCAGGAACCGGAAGCTGCGGGAGGTTTGCAACTTGATCTGAATATAGCCGCCCTCCCAATCGACCAGTACACAGCATTCACCGAAAAATTGAAATTTGGCCTGAAACTAGCGGGCACTCTCAGGCGTCAGGACCTGATCGGAAAACTGTACACGCTCAACCCTCAAGTGGAAATGGTCAAAGCCATTCCTCTACACAAAGTCATCACCTCTGGCGAGCTCAAGGGTGAGAGGCTCTGGCATCTGGATAAAGACCTCACCCCTGAGCAGGTGACGGCGGCGCTCATCGGGGGTTCCGGACATCCCTGTGAAAAAGCGATCAGGGCGCTGGGCGCCTGTCTGGCGCTGTCGGCCCCCAAAGATCTGCTGCAAATGCGTCACTCTTTAAAGATGAAGGATAAATTGCTGACCGCGCAACAGAACCGCGTGCTGGAACAGGCGAGAGAGGCGATCGGAAAGCCAGAGGCCTTTGAGGCTGCGCTGAATGTGGCGCGTACCATCGAACAGGAACGCCCGAATTACCAGTTGATCGCCGAAGACAATATCACACCGATGCAGCGGCTCAACCGGGCCGGTCGTGTGGCACTGATACCCGACCGCCAACCGCTGGAGCAGCAGGTGCGCGCTCTGATGCTGGAACATCAGCTGACGCTGGGTGGTTACGATTTCAAGACCGAACTGTACAACCTGCTTACCGAGTTGCCCTGTTTCTCCAGTGTCGGCACAACCGCCTCAAAAATCTCGGAGAAGGCAGCGGCTCTGTTTGATGACTATCAGAAAGGAACACTGTCCACCCCCCATTTCGTTTGGGCAATGATCGGACTGGGTGGCACTATTAAAAACGATTTTGCACGTCAATTTCAGGAAGTCATTACCGGGGCTGCGGCCATCGGCAAAGTTAGCCCTCAAACCCTGAGGGCACTGTCTGGAAACTTCTCCCAGACCCTGCAAAATCTCTCTAGCAGCGTGGGAGGCCACTCGACACTCTACACCTTGTTTAACGAAATCCACGCGCGTGTTGCGGGTGAGACCCGGGCTCAATACTTTCTCGACGAGGTACAGCACAACGGTACAAATCTGGACATAGACAAGCTGAACAAAAACGAACGTGCTGCCGTCCACCGGCTGATCACCATTAATGCCCTGTTGTCCGGCTGCAAATACGTGCCGGCTATTGCCGAAGGCGTGCTGAACACGGCGACCACTGCGGTCACGCCGTTCAATGTCGCTTGGAATACTGCCAGTACTGCGGCCAAACTGTGTGCCACCTACATGATTGGGGATCAAGTCAACCGGATGAACAGCGATGATCTCAAAATAGCGAATGCAACGCTCGACATCCTTCACGATGGCCAAACTATTGCTGCCCATCGTCAACAGATGATGGCGCGCAGCGGCAGCATTCTCGCCGACATCGCCACCCGCCAGTCAGGCTTGGCAACAGCCGTTAAAGGGGGTGTTCTCTACCCATTTAAGATCCTCGGGCGCGGCATAGCGGATGCCTTCCGCGATCTTCGCCATGGCAAACCCGGCGCATGGGCACATACGGGTCTGATGCTGCTGAAAGCAGCGCCCGCCGTGATCGCTCCTGTCGCGGCTATCGCAGCGCTGTTCACAGCGCCAATCGGCATAGCTCTGGTTGGCATTCCGATGGCCTTGTGGGCTTCCTGGAGCTGGGCCGAATATATGGTCAGCTCTACGGGACTGGTCGATATCGCCACCCTGGCAGTGAAGCGGGCACAGGAAATCACTCAGGACAAAAGCATCGATTTTACAAAAGCGGCGGATAAGATCCTCAAGGAAAGCGGCGAAGAACAGCGCACCCTACTGCTGGCCAAAAGGCGGGCCTACGCCGGCATCTACGCCAAGCACTGGGAACGTTGGGCTAGCGACAATCAGCAAGTGGTGGAATCAATCAATCAGGAAATTAAAGACGAACTGAAAAAGATCGATCACTCGCGTTTACTGACTGTCACCCAGACCCTGCGCTATCTTGCCAACACCGATGATATCGCCAAAGTCTCCAACGACGAACTGCGCCGCCATCTGCCCGCCAATGAAGCGGACAACATTCCCGAGCAGGGGCCGCGTCGTGATTACTGGGCCATAGCTCTGACGGAGCGTCTGCGCTATGAACTTTACAGCGCCACTGGCTCTGATGAAGTGCCAGAAACTGATGAGCAACTGTTACAGCGCACCTCTGATTTCACGGCTGAATGTCTGCGGGGGCTGCATCTGGTCGCTAACGACACGGAAGCCAGCCAAGAATATGACCACTGCTGCACGCTCCACGTCGATCAGATCACCTTGCACACCCAGGGTCGTATGGCGAACTTTCTGGCCAAAGTGATGACCCGAGGTTTGCAGACCGTCTTTACCCGCCGGGCCAGAGCCTCCGGTCAGTGCGTGAAAAAGCAAATGAACCCCGATATCTTTGCCCGCCGCACCCAGCTGGACGAAGATCTGCAACAGGCGCTGCGTAACCAGTTTGTCGATGTGTTTACAGCTGAAATGAAACGCGCCAATCAAGTTGGCCAGAGTCATCTGAAGACCCAGCTGGCCGCCAACGGCATTGATTTGAAGGATAAAGAGATCAGCACTCTGCAGGCTCCCGCGACAGGGGGTTAAAGCCATCTGTTCAGGTGCTCACTTTGCTTAATCGCTCAGGGTTTGATAGCAAGGGTTTGATAGCAAGGGTTTGATAGCAAGGGTTTGATAGCAAGGGTTCGATAGCAAGGGTTGGCAGCCAAACCCGGCTGCCTCCCCCTTCTTAAATCAACCAAGAAAAGCCAGATCCTGCAGCTCTCTGGCAGCCACCATATGCATGGCCAGTTCGCCGGCCGCTTCACCGTGGATCTCTGCCAGTACCACCCGCCAGCGAGCGATTGCGGCGGCATTGGCTTCACTCCATACGTCGAGCAGTTCGTTCACATCGTCTGGCGCATCGGGAATATTAAGCAGATTCACCGTCAGCATCCTCTGCTGCAACGCCAGCTCATCCCGCACACTCTCCCGTGCCAGTGACTGCCACTGGTTCTGCATATCAAGCTGACTGAGCTGATAGTAGAAGTCCGGCAGTTCGAGATATTCACCAACAGCGAAGAACAGGCTGGCAACCCGCGCCAGCGACTGACCCGTTTGATTCACCGCCTGAATAACCGACAGCATGCTAAACAGATGACGCACCGCGACAATACGTTGCGCCAGGGGTTCAGGAACGCCTTTTTCGGTCAGTTGATCCACACGCGTCACCCACTCCTTACGCTGACGCTCGGGCAGCAGAACGGCAAGACTATCGACCAGTTCCCGAATCCGACCTTTATAATCCACGACGCAGATTCCTGTCTCCTTGTCGACGGCTTTCATCCGCACCAGCCAACGGGTCGCCCGGCGCAACAGACGCATCACCTCACCGGTCAACTCTTGCTGAAGCTGGCTATCGACCACGTAATCGAGGGATTCAATATCACACCACAACTGCTCCGCATCAAAAATATCACGGGCAATCACAAAACCACGGACAATATCGGGAGCACTGGTTCCCGTGGACTTCTGCTGACGACTGACGAAGATAATCCCCATCATGTTGATCAGGTAATTGGACAATTGGGTGGCGACAATCTCCCTGTGCAATTTGTGCCCTGCCAACAGCTCGCCATACTGCTCCACCAGTCGCGGAGGAAAGGCCGTCGTCAGCTCGCGGGCCAGGTAAGCATCATCGGGGATGGCGGAGTCCAGCAGTTGCTCTTTCAGATCCGCCTTGCTGTAGGAGATCAGCACCGACAACTCCGGACGGGTCAGCCCCTGCCCACCACTGCGACGCTCTTTGATGGTGTCATCGTCAGGCAGAAATTCAATGGCACGATCCAGACGACCACTCTCTTCCAGATCATGGATAAAGCTCTTGTACTCCTCCATCTGACTCAAACATTCGGACTGTGCCAGAGTGATGGCCTGAGTCTGACGATAGTTATTGGCCAAAACCAACTGGGAGACATCATCGGTCATCGCCTTCAACAGCGCGTCCCGCTGCTTACGGGTCATGTCCCCTGTCGCCACTATCTGGTTAAGCAGAATCTTGATATTGACCTCATGGTCGGAGCAGTCCACCCCACCGGCATTATCAATAAAGTCGGTGTTCAGGGCGCCGCCATTCAACGCAAACTCAATACGACCCAGTTGAGTAAAGCCAAGATTGCCCCCTTCACCCAGCACTTTGGCGCGCAGGCATAAGCCATCAATACGCAACGTGTCGTTGGCCTTATCCCCCACATCAGCGTGACTCTCTTCAGAGGACTTCACATAGGTGCCGATACCGCCATTCCAGAGCAGATCGACCTTGGCGCGTAAAATAGCGGAGATCAACTCGGTCGGCGTAAGTTTGTTGGCCCGAATGCCAAACAGCTCTTTCATCTCCGGCGAAATAGTGATCGCCTTGGCACAGCGGGAGAATACTCCCCCCCCTTCAGAGATCAGTTCACTGTTGTAATCGTCCCAGCCCGAACGGGGCATCTGGAACAGACGATCACGCTCGGCAAAGCTGACCGTCGGATCAGGATCCGGATCTATAAAAATGTGCATATGGTTGAACGCTGCCACCAGCTTGAGATGTTTAGACGACAGAAGACCATTACCAAAAACGTCACCGGACATATCGCCAATACCAACGACAGTAGTCGTATCATTCTGAACATCAATACCCTGTTCACGGAAATGGCGCTGCACAGAGACCCAGGCACCACGAGCGGTAATACCCATTTTCTTGTGGTCGTAACCGACGCTACCGCCGGAGGCAAAGGCATCTCCCAGCCAGAAGCCGTACTCTTCCGCAATACTGTTGGCAATATCAGAAAACGTCGCTGTTCCCTTATCAGCAGCAACTACAAGGTAAGTGTCGTCTTCATCATAACGCACCACCCTTTCCGGATGGACAACCTCGTTGTCCACCAGATTATCGGTAATATCCAGCAACGCCCGAATAAAGGTTTTATAACAGCGAATACCCTCTTCCTGAATCTGCTCCCGGCTGGCATTTGCCGGCATACGTCTGGCAACAAAGCCCCCTTTGGCGCCTACGGGAACAATCACCGCATTCTTCACCTGTTGGGCTTTCACCAGCCCCAACACCTCGGTCCGGAAATCTTCCGCCCGATCCGACCAGCGCAGACCACCACGGGCCACCTTGCCCCCGCGCAGGTGCACCCCTTCGATGTACGGTGCATAGACAAATATCTCAAACAGCGGGGCCGGTTTGGGGATGTCGGGAATCTCTCGGGAGGCGAACTTGAATGAGATGTAGTCGTGATGTTCGCCCTGTTTATTGCGCTGGTAGAAGTTGGTGCGCAGGGTTGCGCCCATCAGCTCCATATAGCGTCGCAGCACTCGATCCTGGTTGAGTACACTGACCTCTTCCAAAGCCTCAAGGACCGTCTGCTGCAAGTGCTGACGCCGGGCTCGACGCTGCTCAAAGGCCAGCTCCAGATCCGGATTAAAGGAGACCTCAAACAGCTCCACCAGCTTCAGAACGATCTCGCTGTTTTGGCACATGGTCTCGGCGATATAAGCCTGACTGAAACCAAATCGAATCTGTTTTACATAACGGGCATAGGCCCTCAACATGCTGACCTGCCGCCAGTCCAGCCCGGCCACCAGCACCAACCGGTTGAAGCGATCGCTTTCGGCCTCTTTAAACCAGGCGCGCTGGAACGCCTCCTGAAACCGACCCGCCACCTTTTTCATCGGCAAATGCTGGCCATGGGGCCAACAGAGGGTGAAGTCATGGAGACAGATCGTCTCACCTTGCCGGTGACCGCTGAGGCGTATTTTATAGGGGTGCTCCCCAAGCACCGTCAGACCGAGATTTTCCATAATCGGAACAAGATAGGAGAGGGCCAGGGTTGAACCATGGTGGAATACCTTGAAATGAAGATATCCATCGTCGTCCATTGGCCGATAGAAACTCATCATCAGCGGCGACTTCTCACTCACTGGCAGCATATGAGCGACATCAGCGACGGCCGTCTGCGGTGAAAACACCTCCCGGTAACTGACCGGGAAACTATCCCGAAAAATTTTCAGCAGCGTGTTACCTTCGACTTCGCCATGGGTTTCCAGCAGAGCATCCCGAAACTCCTCTGTCCAGGAGTAAGCCGCCTGCCGAATGTCAGCAGTGATAACCGCGGTATTAATTTCGTCCGGACTGTTATCACCCAATCGCATAACATAGTGCACCCGCGTCAGGATCGATTCGGAGAAGTAGGTGGTAAACTCGGCATCGATCGCTCTCAAACGTTGGCAGAGGATATTCTGCATCTTGATACGCAGTTTGGTGTCATACACCTCCCTTGGCACGAAAACCAGCACCGAACAGAACAGGCCGCTCACATCACGACGGATGAATACGCGGGTCTGATTACGCTCCTGGATCTGCAAAATACTCATCACCGTGGCGAACAGTTGCTCTGTTGAGGTCAGCAACATCTCCTCACGGGGGAAGACCTCCAGAATCTGCACCAGCGCCTTGCCATGGTGACTGGCCATATTCAGCCCGGACATCTGCAAAATGGCAGACACTTTTTTGCTCAACCAGGGGATAGTACGTGGGCTCTGGCTGTAAACCGGCGAGGTATAAAGCCCCATAATCCGGCACTCGCCAACCACTCTGCCAGCCTTGTCGAAGCGCTTGATCAGAATAAAATCCGGGTAGGCGGGACGGTGCACACTGGAACGTGTCACCGCCTTGGCAAAAGAGAGCCCCCCTTGATCAGCAAGAATATGCCGATCCAACTCCGGTTCCAGAGTCCTCCTGGTCAGATGGCTGCTGTGGCTGGGACGCAACAGCCCCAAACGCTCGCTTTCCATCAGACGCACTTCCGGCTGGTCACCACTCCGATCCACCACCAGCTCTTCGTAGGCCAGAAACGTGAAGTTATTGTTCCGCAACCAGCGCAGGAATTCACAGATATCTTTGGTGCTGTTGTCGGTATCGGCTTCCAGACTGGCTATCAGCTCCTTCATTTTGCCAATCATGGGGTGATAGTCAGTCACCACCCGACGCACATCAGCCAGAACAACGGCAAGCTCCTGTTGCAGGGTGTCCAGATCAACTTCATCCGCCTGACGGTCAACCTCGATATAGATCAGCGAGACCCGTTTATCGTCAGTCGATTTACCCTCTCCTTTGCCATCCTCAGCCAAACCCATCGGCAGCACACTGCTGCGCAGCTGGTGAATGGTCGTACCGAGATCATTCAGCTTCATCCGTACAGAATCGACGATGAAGGGCATATCCGGATGCACAATCTGGATAATGGTGTGGGTGGAGTGCCAGTCATTACTCTCGTAGTCTGGGTTTAACACCTCGATTTTGGGGGCACAGCAAGCGTAGGACTGAAAAAAATACCACAGTCCCAAGGTGCTCCCGAGCAGGTCACGATGCCGGTAAGCATTGATCTCTTCCTCGGTAGCGATGGCAAAAAGCGGTTCGAGAAAGGACTTTATCCCTTTTTTGTTATCCGGCAGGTGCTCGGCGAGCGCCTGCTCCAGATTGCTGATGAACTCATTCTGACTATGCATATGGTTACCACCAGGAATAGATCTAATGGAAAAAGGGCTGCATAAAAATGACGGCCCTCTGTTTTTATTTCCGAAATCGATTAACTATCATTACACTCCCGTTCAGCTCAGCACAGTTCATACCATGTTTTTTTTAAAAAAAACCGACACTGCAACCAACACTGCGCCAGATCGAATACGTACTGCGGTACAATCTTTGTGCCAAATCTTCGAACCTAACCTGACCGGGAACTTTTTCACTGTTCTGTTGTCCATAAGATTAGTAGCTTTATATATTCGTATCGTATCGATATCCCTACATTCACATAAGAGAGAGGCACCCGTAAATATGGAATCTGCACTCAGTCCCGCTTCTGGCACGATGGCCTCCAATGAAATGGCTTCCAATGAAAGTCAGGCGCGCCAGTCCATCCTTTCACTCCGCAACTATCTGCGTCAGATGATCATTGGCCAGGAGCGACTGCTTGATCGGATGCTGATTGCCTTGCTTGCTGATGGTCACATACTGGTAGAAGGCGCCCCCGGACTAGCCAAAACCAAAGCCATCAAAGATATGGCAAACGGTCTGGCCGCCGGTTTCCAGCGTATCCAGTTCACACCGGATCTACTGCCCGCAGATATCACCGGTACGGAAGTTTTCCGCCCTGAAGATGGCAGCTTCCGTTTTCAGCAAGGGCCGGTATTTCAGAATCTGGTGCTGGCTGATGAGATCAATCGGGCGCCGGCAAAAGTTCAGGCGGCCCTGCTGGAGGCGATGGCGGAACGTCAGGTCAGTGTAGCGGGTGTGACCCACAAACTGCCGGAACTGTTTTTGGTTATGGCCACCCAAAACCCGCTGGAGCAGGAAGGTACCTATCCTCTGCCAGAGGCGCAGCTCGACCGTTTCCTGATGCACGTCTGTATCAGTTACCCTTCAGTAACAGACGAACTCCGCATTTTAAGATTGGTCCGGGGCGAGGCCCTTGATCTTGAACAGCCCCAACCCGCTATTATCTCCCAGGAGACTATCTTCGCCGCCCGCAAAGAGGTGCTGGAGCTGCATATGGATGAGGCGGTAGAGAACTACATCGTTCACCTGATCGACGCCACCCGTAACCCTGCCAAATACCAGCAAAATCTGGATGCCCTGCTGGACTACGGTGCCAGCCCCCGGGGCACTATCGCTCTGGATCGCTGCGCCCGCGCCCACGCCTGGCTGGCCGGACGGGACTTCGTCACCCCGGAAGATGTTCAGGCCATCGCCCACGATGCACTGCGCCACCGGATCATCCCCAGCTACGAGGCAGAAGCCAGAGGTATGAATGCCGACCGCATTCTTGCCCAGCTGCTGCAACAGGTCGCCGTGGCCTGATCTCAGTCTGTCACATGGTCGTCACAGGAGAGATCAATGAGCGGTGCCTATACCACCCTTGAAGAACTGACCCGTCTGGCAGATGCCGCCAGACGGGTTTCGCTCTATCGTCCCTGCCCGGCACAGGCGCAGATGGCGGGAGGTCATCACTCCCGAATGCGTGGTCGGGGCATGGATTTTGAAGAGTATCGCAGCTACCAGCCTGGCGACGATATTCGCAGCATCGACTGGCGCGCCAGCGCCCGTACCGGAAAAACCCTGACCCGCGTCTACCAGGAAGAGCGAGAACGTCCGGTGCTGCTGGTGCTCGACCAGGGGCCGGGACTGTTTTTCGGCAGTCAACTCAACTTTAAATCGGTCGCGGCAGCAGAAGTGCTGGCGCTACTGGGCTGGAAGACGTTACATCAGGGCGACCGGGTCGGCGCACTGCTTTCCGGCCTGAACGGCGATGAACAGCAACATCGGGAGCTGCGCCCCCGGCGCTCGCGCCGGCATCTGCTGCAGATGCTTCAGCACACCGCAACCATGAACCAGAGCTTGAAAGCCGGGATGCCCCGGGACGATCAGGCGCTGGATAAAATGCTGGCCAGTGCGACCCGCCTGGCCCACCCTGGCACTTTGGTTATTGTAATCAGTGATTTTCACGGTATCAGCAAAAATGGCCTGAAAGAGCTGGCCATGTTGGCTCGTCACTGTGAGGTGATGGCGATTCAGGTCTTTGACCCATTCGATTATCACCTGCCTCCCGCCGGACTCTACGCCGTCAGTGATGGTCAGCGCCGGGGGCTGCTCGATACCCGTCCGCACCAGACACAGGAGCGTTATCGTCAGCAGGCAGAACAGCGACAGACGACATTATCTGATCATTTACAGAGCCACCGTATTCCCCTGCTGCGCATCGACTGCAGCCAGCCCACGGAAGAGCAAATGATCGCCATCCCTCGTGGAATAAATCGTGGAGGGAAGCCATGACCTCACCCGTTATACCCTCCCCGGCTACGCCCTCCCCTCTGGTCCCCCAGGGTGTACCGTCTAACCCGCTCGCGCCTGATCCGCTCGCGGCGCTGACACCTAATATTGTCCCGGACCCCATCGGCTGGTTTCCTCTCGCACCAGGATGGTGGCTACTGATCGCCCTGACCATTGCGCTGGTGACCCTGGCCACGGTCGGGCTGGTGCGTTATTACCGTCGGAACGCTTACCGGCGGCGCGCCCTGCGGGAACTGGAATTCATTTCACAGGCATTTGAACACCATCAGGATATGAAACAACTGGCTAAAGAGTGCAACCATCTATTGAAAGCCACCGCCCTGCAGGTCTGGCCCCGTGAACCGGTCGCCCCCCTCCACGGCGACGAATGGCTCGCCTTCCTCGACCACAGCGCTATCAAAAAGCATGGCAACAACGGCGACAGCTTCTGCAAAGGTAGCGGAACAGTTCTCGGACACGCCCTGTATAACAAAACCGGGCCGGAACCCCAATCATCCGCCACGGATCTGCTGCAGCTGGTCAAACACTGGCTCAAAAACCATAAGGTGACGGGAGGTCAGCATGGCTGAGATAGTCCCGTTTATTCACCGCCTGATAACCAGCTTCGGATTCAGCCTGCCCTGGCTGTTCCTACTGCTGCCCCTGCCCTGGCTGGTGTATCGTTTTGCACCACCGGTCAGACGCCGGCAGAGCGCTCTGCTGGTACCATTTTTTGCCGACCTTCCGCTGGATACCAAGCTGGCGACTCCGGCAGTAGGCAGTCGATTCACCCTGCCGATGGTGGTGCTGATCTGGTTATTGCTGATCACTGCCGCAGCGGGTCCACGCTGGTCAGGCCAGCCGATTGAGCTGCCGGTCACCGGGCGCGATACCATGCTGGCGGTCGATCTGTCTGAAAGCATGAGCATCTCAGATCTGAAATTGCGGGGCCAGGAAGCCGATCGACTGGAAGTCATCAAGGATGTGGTATCGCAGTTTATCGATGGTCGCAAAGGTGACCGTATCGGGCTGATCCTGTTTGGCAGCACCGCCTACCTGCAGACGCCACTGACCTTTGATGTCGAGACCGTTCGTACCCTGCTCAATGAGTCCACTATTGGCATCGCCGGCCCGAAAACCGCCATCGGCGATGCTATCGGCCTCGGGGTGCGACAGCTACGTAACCGACCAAAGGATCAACGGGTACTGATACTGCTCACCGACGGCGCCAATACCGCCGGTAATCTCAGTCCGCTCAAGGCCGCCGAGCTGGCCGCCAAAGAGGGGGTGACCATCTACTCCGTCGGTGTCGGCGCAGACGAGATGATCGTACCGGGTATGTTCGGTAGCAGCTTCGGTGCCCAGCGGATCAACCCGTCCGCCGATCTTGATGAAAAGACACTCACCGCCATCGCCAGGCAGACGGGAGGTCGTTACTTCCGCGCCCGCTCCCTTGAAGATCTGAAAGAGATCTATCACATCATCGACAGTCTGGAACCCATTGAATTGACAAAAGAGACCTTCCGGCCGTTGAGAGAGCTGTTTTTCTGGCCTCTGGGACTGGCTCTGATATTCGCCGCACTGCTGGCTGCAGAGCCCTACCGTCATACCATCAGGAGCACTATCAGGAGCAGGAGCAGAAGAAGCAGCAGCAGGAACAGCAGCGCCAAAAACAGGGAGGCCGACCATGAATATGATTGAGAATTTTCATTTTTTACGCCCACTCTGGCTGCTCGCCCTGATACCGCTGGCCGGTATCGTCTGGCAACTGTGGCAGTTACAAAGCGGAAAAGGCAGCTGGCAGAGCCTGATTCCGGCCCACCTGCTGGAACATCTGCTGGAAGATCAGGAGCAGAGACGCAGTCGCTGGCCCGCCCTGCTCACTTTAATTGGCGGCCTCGTAGCCACCATTGCCATGGCTGGGCCGGTCTGGCGGCAAATCGAGGCGCCGGTTGAAAAAAGTCTGTCACCGATAGTACTGGTCGTCGATCTATCCCGCTCCATGCTCGCCTCTGATCCAGCGCCCAGCCGTCTGGTTCGCGCCAAACAGAAGCTGGCCGATATTCTGCGTCGGCGTGAAGATGGCTTAACGGCACTTGTCGCTTATGCCGGAAGCAGCCACACAGTGGCCCCCCTAACAGACGACAATGCAACCTTAAACAATCTGGTCCGCTCCCTTGATCCGACCATAATGCCGATACAGGGCAGCCGCCCCGAACTCGGCATCAAGCAGGCGATTGAGCTGCTGGCTAATGGTTCCGGTCAGCCGGGTACCATTCTGATGCTGACCGATGGCCTGACCCAGGAGCAGAGTCAGTCAATCAAACGACAGCTATCAGATACTGGCAACACCCTCGCCATTCTCGGCATCGGCTCCGCCAACGGCGCACCGGTTCCGGCAGAAGGCGGTGGTTTTATGCGTGATGGCCGGGGCGGTATCGTGATGGCCCAGCTGGACCGGGATGTACTGCAACAGACCGCCACAGCCAGCGGTGGTCGCTACCGGGATCTGACTCTGGACGACTCCGATATCAACGCCCTTGTTCCAAAAACCTCTGCCCTGGATGCCACCCTGCGCGTTGAGCGCAATTTTGACAGCTGGCACGACGAGGGTCGCTGGCTGATCCTGCTGTTGATTCCACTGGCACTGGCCGGATTCCAACGGGGGCTTCTGCTGCCGCTGATTCTGGTCGCCCTGTTGGGTGTGCACAGCCCGGAGAGTTTGGCGCAGGCTGCACCCGTTCCGGCAGCGACACCCCCAGAGCCACAGATACCGAGCACCTTCGACAAACTCTGGAACAACTCTTGGCAAACACCCGACCAGCAGGCTCAAGCACTATTAGAGCAGGGCGACAGCGCAGAGGCCGCCGGCATGTTCACCGATCCGGCATGGAAGGCGGAAGCGTTGGATCGCAGTGGCCAGTCGGCCGAAGCAGCCCAGCTGTTTGCTCAGCAAGCGACTCAGGCAGAGAACGCAAAACAGAAGGCGGCAGCCCTCTATAATCAGGCCAACGCCCTCGCCCGCGCAGGTGATCTAAAGAAGTCGCTGGCTGCCTATGATAAAGCCCTGAAACAGGATCCCGATCTGGAGCAGGCGGCAACCAACCGCAAAATTGTTGAGGAACTGATGAAGCAGCAACAGCAACAAAACCAGAATCAACAGAAAGATCAGCAGAAAGATCAACAGAAAGATCAACAGAAAGATCAGCAGAAAGATCAGCAGAAAGATCAGCAGAACAAAGACAACCAACAGGGTGATTCTCAACAACAGCCGTCTGAACAGGAGCAATCCGAACAAAGCAGCTCTGAGAACAGTTCCGATAACAATAAGGATGAGAAACAAAACGACCAGTCTCAAAATGGTCAGCCGTCTGATAGCGATCAGCAGGAGTCGTCCGATTCAGCGAATCAACAGCAAACCGACCAGCAAACCGAGCAACAACAAGCGGAGCAACAACAAACAGAACAACAACAAGCGGAGCAACAGAACGGTAAAGGTGAAACCGATACAGCAGAAGAGTCTCAAGCCCAGCAGGGGCAACCTGCTCAATCGGAAAATTCCGCAGAACAGGAACAGCAATCTGGCTCTGCAGCCGTCCAGGATCAGCCGCTGGATATGGATGCCGAACAGACCGAAGCGTGGCTGCGTCGAATTCCCAATGACCCGGGCGGTTTGCTGCGCCGCAAATTTGAACAGCAACAACAGAAACAACAGCAACGCAGATATGCCCCCCAGGATTCACAGCCATGGTAATGACATATTCAAAAAACAGTTTGGTCAAAAAGCTGACCCGTCGTTCAACGCTGGTGCTGATACTTCTCACCACCACACTTCCGGCATGGGCAGAGCTCAATGCGACAGTGGATCGCAATGTCCTGTCGGAAGATGAAATACTGGTGTACAACCTGCGCAGTGATGGTATGAACATCAACGGTTCACCGGATTTTTCACCACTGGAAAAGGATTTCGAGATTCTCGGCACCAGCCGCAGCAATCAGATTCAGATTATCAATGGCCGTAATGCCTCCTGGGCCGAGTGGAACCTGACGTTAACACCCCGTCGTACCGGTTCACTCACCCTGCCACCGGTCAACCACGATGGCTTCGCCAGTAATGCCATTACTGTAGAGATACGCAAGGCGTCGGATGCCGCTCAGAACGGCGCCGATGGGGCACCGGTCTTCATGGAGAACAGCCTCAGCGCCGACACTTTGTGGGAAGGTCAGGAGGCGGTGATGACGCTGGAGGTGGTCAGTCGAGCCAATTTTGCCGAGAACCCGGACCTTTCGCCGCCGAAAGCCGATGGTTTGATTTTCAAGCTGATAGAGAACGACCAGCGCTCAGAGAAAATTGTCAACGGTATTCGCTACCAGATCATTGCCCTGAAATATCTGGTCACACCGACCAGAGCCGGCCAGCTGACCATTCCTGGTCAGACCCTGACCGGTGCCATCGTTGAAAGCGACCCCTACACGCGTAACAGCCTGTTCGGCATGCAACGCACCCGTCCGCTGCGCACCAGGGCACAAGAGTTATCGTTAATGGTCAACCCACCGCCAACCGACTGGCCGGCGGACAAGCCCTGGCTACCGGCAGAGCAGCTCTCTATCAGCGAGATCTGGAGCGGCAGCCCTAACGAACTGAAAACGGGAGACTCCATAACACGAACAGTGACGATTACCGCCCAAGGTGCCAACAGCGCTCAAATCCCACCGCTGCCGACGTTAAATATTCTCGGTATCAACCACTATCCGGACCAGCCCCGCATCGAAAATGAAGTGACGGACAGCGGCAGCAATGGCATTCGCAGCGAATCCATCGCCCTGGTACCGACCCAGCCCGGTACGGTGACCCTACCGGCAACACAGGTCACCTGGTTTAATGTCACATCACAAACCATTGAGACCGCGACCCTGGCCGCACAGACCCTGACCATCGCGCCCGGCAATCTCTCCCAGACGGTGCCACAAACACCTTCTCTGGGCGAATCGCAAACGACATCGCAGTCAACTCAACTACCTGTGGCTTCGACTGATACTATCGATACCGAACAGGGTGGCCAACAGAACGCCGTCATTGTAGATGACAGTAGTCTTATACTCTGGCAAACGACAACCGGCGTCTTTTCTCTGCTCTGGCTATCAACACTGGCTTATCTGTTCCGGACAAGGCAGACGATTCAAGGGGCAGAAGCCGACAGTCCTCTTCAAACAGTCAGCGGTTCAACCGGCGAGAAAGCTCTTTTCCAGAAACTGGAAGCCACCTGTCGTGAAAACCGGCTTACGGAAGTCGAGCAGGATATTTTGAGCTGGGGACAGACGCTGATGAACAACGACACCCTGTCGGCCAGCGACATCATCGCCAGTCTTGACAGCAAAACCCTGAAAAAGGAGTGGTACATTCTGCTGCACAGCCGTTATGGCGCAGCCAAAAGTACAGTGGACTGCAGCCATCTGATCCAGTTACTGATCAAGGCGCGCAAACGATGGTTACATCTCGCAAAAAAAGAGAGCCACAACGGTCTGAGTATTAATCCCGCTTGAGTGAGCTGACGGTTCTTCACGGTGTACACAAAAAATCGGTATCACTCGCCTTCGGGCGGGGGGTACCGGTTCTGTTTGTAAACCTTACTGACGGTGATACTCAGATGTTTGACTCTGGTAGCATCCGCAGGAGTCCATAACAGTTTCCAGGTCGGTCTCTTCGCATCAGGACTGATATAAACCCGGCCTTCATCCATCGGAAACGCCTAAAAGCTCCGGGTCATCGACAGTGACTTCCCGTTCGGAAAAAGTCAGTGTATTGGTATGATCATTAATATCGATACGAATGAGTACCGGCACCTCATCACAACTCAGCCCATAAGCTACCGAGCTGTCTGAATCCGCATCTCGAACTCTGGTGGTAGCGGAGAGTTCCGGTATTGACAGCACTTTCCAGCAGGGTTCTGGGCGACCGGTTGACTTTGTGTCCCCCCTTGAGCTTTTGCCAGGTTGCCAACAGCGGTATATTACCATTTCCAGTTTTTAACTATGAGAGCGAGCCCATCGTTAGGAGGTGGAAATGATATACGAGGCTAAAAGAGGTGATCCTGCATGAAAACCATTGAGCAATGGTTCAGTGAATACGGAGAGAGTCACCAGAACCTCACTAACAAGCGCATCCACTGGGTCTGCGTCCCTGCCATTCTGTTCAGTATTGTCGGCCTGTTATGGGCTATTGACCCCCTCTACGCCGGGCTTGCCATAGCTATCAGCCTGTTGTTTTACTTCAGCCTTTCCGTCCCTCTCTCACTGGCAATGATCATTGTGTTCTGTCTCTCTGCGGCCATCGCCAAAAGCCTGGGGGAATATCTGCTACCAACCAGTACCAGTATCTTTGTGACCGCCTGGATATTCCAGTTTATTGGCCATCGGAGCGAAGGGAAAAAGCCATCCTTTTTCAAAGATATTCAATTCCTGTTGATTGGCCCATTGTGGTGCCTTGGCTTCCTGTTTCAGAAGCTCAACCTTCGGTACTGAGCCCTCTGGTACTAAGTTTCGGCACTGGACGACTGATTGACTTTGTGGATGTCCCCCACTGAGCATTACCCACTGAGCACCAAAGCCGAACTAAATCTGGCTCATGATGATGGCGATACGCCCTTGTGCATTGCAGAACGGAATGGTCACACCGCCATCGCTGATACACTAAGCGCGGCCATCGCTGGCCGGAATAAGCTTCCCGAAAACGCCCGGCAGCGTGCTTCGCTGCTTTACACCATCCTCCGTCATAAATTTGTTTTGTCCATACTGGAGTACCTATTGTTGAGACAATATACCAACGACCACTTACCACCGGTTATAAAAGAAAAACTCATTATTGATACCGATCCTGGTATTGATGATGCGCTCGCCATCTACTGCGCACTTAACGACGATGCTGGCGAAGTGCTGGCACTGACCACCGTATTTGGTAATGCCGCTATTGAGACCACAACTGAAAATGCCCTGCGCCTGTTAGACATCTTTGGGCGAAACATTCCGGTTCACAAAGGTGCAGCTGGCCCTCTGATTTTGCCATTGGGTGAGTATCCATCCCTTATTCACGGCGAGAACGGCCTGGGCAATATCCCCCTGCCCAAAGCCAGCAAAACTCCGGAATCATCAAATGCAGCACAGTATATTGTCGAGATGGCAAACGCACATCCGGGTGAGATCACTCTGGTTGCGCTCGGACCGCTAACCAATCTGGCGCTTGCACTGCAGCTTGATCCCGGCATCGAGCGGAAAATCAAAAAGGTGGTGCTGATGGGAGGGAACCTTCCTGCTTCTGACAATCTCCCTACTTCTGACAATCTCCCGACTTCTGACAATGCCTCGACGGCCCGTAATGCCAACACCGTTCGCGACCCTCATGCGGCAGAAAGTGTGCTCAGTGCCTTCTGGCCGGTTACGGTTGTGGGGCTCAACGTGACTCGCTCGGTAACGGCTACCCCGGCATTCTTTGCGCGACTGGAGCAGCGCAAGCCGGTAGAAGGAAAGTTTCTCCACGATATTACCCGCCATTATCTTAACTTTTACCAGCACCAATACGGCATCAACGGCTGCTACGTGCACGACGCCACAGCGGTTGCCTGCGCCCTGCATCCGGAATGGTTCGCGGTGGAACGCGGACAGCTGAGGGTACAGTGCGATGAGATCAATCGTGGCATAATGGCGATCCATGGGAAGAACACCCTGAACAACAGCGACAACCTTTGGGACGACCGTCCCATCCAGAGCGCCGCCGTGACCGTCAATAGCCATAAGGTACTGAGCTGGATCCAGAGTCTTTAAGCGCTTTGCGTACTGGCTTCAGCCTCAAACGCCTTTCTGAAAACAGGTGGGTTGACGTTTCCCTGATTGACTGCCATTTTCTGTCTCCGTCGATCATGTTTCAGAACTGTTGATGGGGCGAGTTATCCGCTTTTGCCGATCCCGGATTGTGATGACTTGCCCCACCTGATTAGTGAATCCATACCACATGTACTATCCACAATTGTGAAACACGACCGATCATGCCGGTGTAGCCAGCTCCTGCCTTCTGAGGACTCCCCTACCCCATGTCACAGACTTCTATCCATGACCTCGGTCATAATACGGTTTTCACTGCGCAAGGGGCTACCAAATTCAAGAAAACCCCCCTGCCAACCAGCCCGTGAAAAGGTGTAGAATCATGTTGCGTCGGTAGTCAGTATTATGATCTAGTTGGGCAGGCGAAGGATTCGCCTGAGAGGTGGTCTTGCCATACAGCCATGAGCCGGAAGTGATGGACATAGAAGCTGCATTTCCATGGTCAATCACCTCCTTGTCGAGGATGAGGCGAACCTGTAACGCAGTACCGTGTGATTTTTTCAAGCATATACATATAGATAGGAAGTTGTCCCCGTGTTATCAGCACCCATTGCACAGGTAGCAAGCATCGCAGGTACCCCCGTTCTTGCGTCTATTTTTCTTGCTGCAATTTTCGCCACTTTCGGGTTTGCTACCTGGTGTCAAAAGAAAAATACCCAGCACTCGTTTGTTGACCACACCCCAAATTTTCTCACTTCGCTCGGCATTCTGGGCGCTCTGGCAGGGACTTTAGCCGGGCTTATCAATTTTGATGCCACAAGCCTGAGCGGCATTGGTCCACTGATGGAATCCCTGACCGCATCACTGGTGACCGGCCTGGCCGGATTTTTACTGTCTATGCTCTTCAAACTGTTAACAAAACTGAGCGTACAGACCACCAGCGACGATCCAATGGCCCACCCTGACGAAGTCACCGTTGCCGATCTTTATGCCGCTATGGTTCAGCAGACAGAAAGCGTCGAACTGCTGAGAAAAACCATCGCCAGTGACGCTCAGACAAATCAGGCCGAACAGTTCCTGTTATGGTCACAGATGAACGACAGTCAGCAACATGTTCAAACCCAGTTTGAACAGGTGCTCGAAGCCCTGAACCAGGTCAGCCATGAGCTCAGCAACCAGCGGGTTGACCTGTTGGGTGACAATATTGCCCAGCTGAATGCCTCTGTCTGTGAACTGGCCGATCTACAACAGAACTGTGCGCAACAGCTGTCGGATATGAGAGCGCAGCGCAAAGTACTGGAACAGGCCGGTCACTCGTTGGTTCATATCGATAAGAAGATACAGTCCATCTCTGCCGCCGTCGTTCAGTCTGTGGGCGACAAACTCTCAAAAGACTACGACCAACTGGCCAGAGTCATCACCAAAACAACGCGCCAACCGGTCTAAAAAAAAGCCTGCAAACATCTTGCCGAAGCGAAGGCGTTTGCAGGCTCTCTTTGCCTAAACCTATCTTTGCCTAAACCTATCTTTGCCTAAACCTATCTTTGCCTAAAATAGTGCATAGCCTTCTCAAGGGGATAAACTTCCCATCCCGCCGGAGCCTCGGGCTTATCCCGGTCGATATAGACTCCGTACTTTGATTTCGGCCAAGCCAGTTCCAGTGCGGTCACATGCCCTTCATTATTGATGATTTCATAAGCCACTTCCGGCGCATCGAAATCTTTACTACGACCATGCTCGAGTAATCCTCCCAGTGCCGGATCCGCATATTTCAAGGCATCGTTCCAGCTGCTCGCCTGAGGAATAATCCCCTGCCGACGCCTCACCCGGTTCAGCGTTCTCATCTGCATATGCCGGATATGCCGGTGATCATGCTTTGGCTGTCTGCGGTAACAGTCCGCGCACAGAACGGCGAGGTTGGCTTCCGCATTATCATGCCTGACACCATTACGGTGGTGAACATGGAGCAGAAAGCCATAGGAAGAAAGATTCACATGGCACGACTGGCACATGTGACCCGCCTCTTTCCGGGCCGCTCTGGAAATATCAGACCAATCCGGTGTATAGCCCTTTGCCTCGTCATCGGAGGTTGGGGCATGGTATTCAAACAGTGAACTATAGGTTGAGAAAAATTCCCTGATGTTAAAGTTCTCGACAATCTCATTACGTTTAGCAGCACTGACATTAGCGTTAGCAACACCTCTGTAGTTCAGCAGATCAAGGCAGTCGGTACAGACGGTCAGACGGGCGATACCCTGATCCGGTCTGCCGAGTGCGTTGTCTCCATGAATCTCAAACTCTCCATCAAGATTGGCATTGGCATGGTAACGCTCAGACCGACCGTTGCGTTTTATCTCCTCCAGCGTACGACAGTGGGCAACATGGAATCTTTTTCCCATCTCCCCCCTGGCAATGACCTCTCCCATTCGAGGACCATGATCCGGAATAAATAACGACACCTGTCGTCCTGAAAGGCAGATCAACTGCTGACAGGATTCGAGATCGTCCAGAGCGATCTGTTTTCCTTTGGGACTATCTAACGAATGGTCGAACGCCAGATTTTCGGTTTCCATCCGGTTAACACAGGCCCATAACGCATCAAGATTTACATCGATCTTCATCAGCCCTCTTCCAGAATACGCTTGATCTGTATATCAGAATTGGTGATCACTCTGAAGCTGACCCGTCTGGAGCGTACATGATCTTCCCCGCCCTGCGGATCAAAAACCAGTTTTGACGACGATAAACCGACCGCCGCAATATGGGATTTGATCCAGCTGCGAAACGGCTGGCTACTCTCCAGGTTATAGATATAATCCAGTACCGAGCGGGTACGCCCCTGAGAGAGAGCCATATTGTTGAAATAGGCCTGCTGGTCCGTGGATTTGTAGCCCCAGTCGCTACTGGTATGACCCTCTATACGAATCTCGTTAATCCCATCGTGGAACGGCTCCAGAACGGTCATGTAACGGGGAAAAAAGTCATTCAGCAGTTGCTTGTAAGCCGGGTTCAGCTCAATTTCACCCTTCTGAAACAACAGCTCCGGTGATTTGAAGGTAAACGTAAGTGTACTGTCGTCAATATCCGCATCCCAGCGCTCCAGATCCTGAGAAAACTCGTGATGGAGCGCATTATAAATGGCGACCTGCTTCTCCTGATAAGCGACAGCGATCTGTTTGATCTTGTCCCGCTCGATAAAAGCACTGCGCATCAGGGCAATGGAGATAAACAGAAAAACGATCATCAGACCGGCCATCAGGTCGGAGACCGACAGCCAGTGATTCTCTTCCTGTTCATCGTGACGTCTGGCAAGTATTTCCTGCATTACTGGTGCCCTTTAGCTGGCCTGACGACGATCAACATCGGACATCATCTTGGTCATTTTGCTGTAATCCTTAACAAACTGACCACTGATAGTGGCCAGAGCATCGCCCATGGCCTGCATGACTCTGGTCACCTCTGTCACCATATTATTCTCGATCATCTCGCACTGTTTCCTGACGGACAGTTCGATCGTCTCCATCAGCAGCTGCTGGTTGTCTCCGGCGGCGGTACTGAACGAAGAGACCATCTTTCTGGTGTTTTCGGTCACATCGTTTGCCGCCTCATTGAAGCTGGTGCTGACCACCTGATTACCCGACCGAATATCGGCAATCAGTCGTTCATTGAGCTCTCTCAACTCGGTATTGCCTTGTCTTAATCCATCCACCAGCTGAAGGCTGCTCATCTGCAGTTCGCTGGCAAGCTCACCCATGCGCATATTGATATCCGTTACGACACCTCCAAACTGCTCTTTGATGGCGATGCTGGAGTCTGCCGTTGTCGTCGCGACATCGGCCAGAGATAGACGGGTCTGGTCAACGGTTACCCGGTAATTCTCGGCGCTCTCAGTCACAACCTGCTGCAACTGACCTGCGCTTTCGATAACACTTTTCGCCATGGTTTGATTGGCTTCACGCGCGCCCCGGACTACAAGGTCGATCTGACCGCTGATCTCCGGCACCGCCGCCACCGCTTTGTCCCGCACCTGGGCAAAGCCCTCAAGATGGCGAGCCAGCTCGTTAATCTGATGCTGATTCACCTCCATCACCTTCACCAGCGCATCCATGGCCACCGGGATAGACTCGGTCTTTTCACCAATATGAGCCACCGCACTCTCTGTTCTGGTAATGGCTTGCACACCATGGTCGTACTGGACCTTCATGGCAGACAGCTGTTGTTTATAGTTCTCTTGCCAAACCACCAACTCAATCACCGCCGAATTCAGCTGCTTGAAGTTATCACCAAACTGCTCGGTCAGGTTATTATTGAAATCCTGAATAACCATCTTGAGCGCTTCTACAACCTGCTCTGTGGCCGATCTGGACATCATATCGGCAAATTCCTGCAGTCTCTCCCATAGCTGGGTTTCAAAGGCTTTGAAACCAGCCTGCTGTTGTGTAGCCTGTTGTGTAACAGCGCCATCGATGCGGGTCAGGGCATTGGCCATCTGCAGGGTTGTCGCCTGGGATATCTCGGCAAAACCTTCCATCTTATTCCAAAGCTGTTCCTGGAATGCCTGAAAACCGGCCTGCTGCTGTTGCGTCGCCGTACTGATACCGGCAAGCGTTTCTACCACCTGCTCCAGCTGTCTCTCTGCCCGCTTCTGAGCATTATTTTGCTGCACCATAATGGCGTACAAATCAGCGGCAGTGACATCTTTGTCTGTCGTAGTCTGATAAGTGACATTGGGGGCCAGCGCACCGGACACGCTCAGGGTCTTGTAGATAATCGACAGTGACATACCGGCAAGACTGGTAATAAAAGCTGTTTTCAGACCATCCAGCAGAGGACCGATACTGGTATCAATATTGATGGTATCGAACGCTAACAACCCCGACACAATCCCCATAAAAGTACCGAGCATACCCAATGAGGTCAGCAGTGTTGGCGTATAGATCGTCAGTCCGGGAAGCTTGTTCAACTTCTGACATACGACAGCAAATATGAAAACACCGACAAGAACAACAAGAAAAATATTGGTAAGCAGAGGGGCACCAGCTGAGCTAATGACATTCTCTATTGGGGAAAACAACGTTATCGGGGAAAACAGCGCTATGGGAGAAGACAACACTAACAAAATCCTTTCAGTGGGTTGACTCATATCAACCCTGTGATTTTGCCGGTGGATGCCTTTTAATAAAACCTTTTTCTTTCAATAGTCTGATCAGGGGTATCGCAAGACGTACGACACGATACCCCCATTCCGTCACTCCAGCCCTTATACCGGGCACTTCTCCTCGCCGAAGACCTCTTCCCGGGGGCGCTCTTCCCAGGCCACAGCGGCAACGGTGCCGAAGTGGCCCTTCTCGTTTGGACGACGCCATCTGGCAGGGCCCTTGCCAGCCTCATGCTCCGCTTTCAAAATAGCGAGCGCCTCTTCAAGACTGGCGACATAGAACTCACTTTTTCTGGGGCCTATCTGTACGCCTTTGGTACGGACACAGCGGTGCCCCAAACAGCTGCCATCTCTGGCGACAGGGACCAAAACACGATTGCTGACGACCTCCTCCTGCGTAGACTCTTTTCGAAGGGCTTCACGCTCAGAGTCAACCGCCTCGTTTTTCGACAACGGTGTCACTTCAAAAAGTGAAAAGTTTTTCAACCACTGAAATATCATTTTTATTTTTCTCAAGGTTTTTTCATCCTTTTTTGTGGCGGGAACTTTTTGTTATCGGCGCTTTTTGTTGTCAGAGCTTTTTGCTATTAAAAACAGGAGCGACCGCTCTATAGTAAAATATAGTCACTGTTCTCGCAGTAAAGCCAGCTAATAGTCTCCCTAAAGCTGCACAACAAAATCTTTTAACCGCACTTTATAGCGGGATTGGGTATCATCACCATCAGAGCTGATCCAAAGCGCCAGCACCTTCTTCTGTGGTTCTGGTGTGATGGTGAACGTCAGTGGATATTTACCGGAAGGCGCAACAAAATCTTCCGTCAGGAGATGAGACGCAGGATGCACACGACTTTGGTCCATCAACCGTGAATCCGAATAGAGATTGTGAAAGGCAATATGGGAGACACCGGTTCCCTTCGGGGCGAGAGAGAACAGTTTTTTTACCCAGTCGGCAGCAAGCGTACGTTGAAAGAAACCTAACGTCTGATCCCCTTCGTAAACCACACCCAATCGAAACAGAAAATCATCGGCCCCCTTTCCTCCCTGTAATTTTTCTGTTTTATTCAACACTCCCTCGACAGAAAGCTCTACTGAGATCTGCGTCAGCAGGGCAGGCGTTTTCAGGGGGTAGATAACCGGACTGGCGGAACTGTTGACCGAGATAACCATTTCGTCATCTGAGAAATCAACCTCATTGGCGGGAATGCGGGAGTAACTGAGCAATTGCCAGCGATGGTGATTATCAATAAGATCTTCCTGAGCCGCCGGGGCAGCGCCTGTACCAAACAAAACCCATAAAAAAACGAATGGCACCCTGATACTGGCTGGTCTTTTTAAAATGTGCACGGTCAAGATGCTCTTTTTATTGTTGTACTGTTTTTTATAGCACGTTGACTACAGATTTACTTCCTTACCAACTGTGCCTCAGCTTCATCTATCCCTGCGGAGGAAAAGACTTTCTTTGCACCATCTTCGTATTCGATCCTTTTTAAAAATACGCTGCCATGCTTACTATGCATCTCGTTGCACCCCTCTTTAATGCCTTCGTGAATAGAACTGGACACCTCATTAGCACTAGTACCCTTCATCAAATAACTACCACCACTGAATTGACAGACACGCAGTGTATCCAACTCCTTCAATCCTTTTTTTCTTGCCCTGATATTGTAAGCATGGGTCAGGACAACCATGTTTTTTGCTGTCTTTTTAACAGCAGCCAGGAAATCTTTTTCGCGTTTAAACTTATCTCCTCGGGGTGGAACGACATAAACCATGGCCCGATTTCGAAGATTCCCATAAGGGCAGTGTTCATCATCAAAAACGTGGATAAAGACGTTCCCTGCATCTCCCCCCCCTCGCCGGAAAATTGAATAATTCACGCCGTCGATAATGTTCTCTTTGGAGAGATTCACCACGCAGACCGTATTAGCCTTACCCTTAAAATTTTGTATTTTCTTATGATACTTTTCAAATTCATTATCATTTTTATATTGACTTCCTGTCAGTTCTAAACAAAACTGTCTGTTTATAGTGCCGCCACCCAGATAGAGATCGGTATCACCTGCATTCACAGACGCAATAGAGCCACCTTCTGTCTCAGAATTGCGCTCGTAGATATTAGAAAATTTGCTATTATCAACCGCTTCCAGAAAACTAAATTCGGGCATTTTAACGCCAACATGATCCGACATAGGTTTACCTGCATTATTATCCTCTTTAAGCTGTGTCGGTCCATCCTCCCGATTCAGTTTTTTTATACGCCGTCTCAGTACTTCTGCTTCCTCGGATTTCCTGACTGATTCACCGCCAGCGGCTGAACCTGAGGTCAGTGTAAGATTGCCGTTATCATTATTACCAATAGTGAATGAGTAATCCTTCTTTCGTTTCTTCAGCTCCTCCTGCCAATGCCACGCTTCCCCTGAGCTTCCCGAGATGCTGTTCGCCAATTCCTGAATCTCCTGATTGATCAGAGCCTCATTCTGAAAATTATTACTTTCTTTGTACTTATTTAACATAACACCAGCAAGATCCTGCAACTCCTTCATTTCATCCTGTGTAATATCCGGGTCTGGGGGCAAGACAACTACGGGGCCCCTCGGTGGATTGGTAACCACGATTTCCAGCCCCGCCTTTTTTATTTCTTCCTCACTCACTGTTGGTGCCAGTAACTTAACAGCCTGCTCTATCATGCTCGCCTGAACGGCTTTCTCCAGTAGCGCATTTTGTTGCGTCTGTACCTCAATTGCTGAGCGCTGATTCAAAGGTATAGCATCAGGCCCTGAACCTGACCCTCTGCTGGGTGTTGCCCTTGTCGTAGAGCTCCCATTACTCATACCGCTATCGGCAGAAGAAGATGCTGGAATAGAAGACACAGGACTACTGACAGGATTACTGTTGGAAGGGGGTCTGGTTCCGCTGGATGAAGCCATAAAATTCAATCTCCAAGTTAGGTGCTTAATTCTAAAATCTAGCACCCCCATCGGAGAAAACACTAACCAGCCTGTCACGAGCACTAACAAAGACAGACAGACAGTAAAATACAGACACAAAAAAAGCGCACATCAAACGATGTACGCTTTCTTGATATATGGTCGGAGCGAGAGGATTCGAACCTCCGACCCCTACAACCCCATTGTAGTGCGCTACCAGGCTGCGCTACGCTCCGAAATACTCGAATTCACTATCAAAATCTTCGCACCTGTTCGACAGGCTAAAGACCATGACACTTGCGGCTATCAGTCAATTGGGGATACTGATATCAAAATGGTCGGAGCGAGAGGATTTGAACCTCCGACCCCCACAACCCCATTGTGGTGCGCTACCAGGCTGCGCTACGCTCCGTTATCATTTCACGCTCTGCGAGAACGGAACGTATCCTATCCAAAACAGGAGGTTAGAGCAAGGGTTTTAGCACTTCTTCAGCCGTGTTTTTTAAGATCGGCAAGCAGCGCTTCCAGCTCCCCAATCATCTGCGCCACCAGCTGACGGTACGGATCACGGTTATGATCTTTTTCTCCATCAATCTCACCGGCCAGGTGCGCCTTAACGCCTGGAACGGTGTAGCTTTGCTCATAGAGAAGAGTGCGAATTTTACGGACCATCAGAATATCCTGATGTCTGTAGTAACGGCGGTTACTCCGCCGTTTATCGGGGGCAAGGTGCGGAAGAAACTCCTGCTCCCAGTGCCCCAGCACATGGCGTTCCACACGACACAACCTCGCCACTTCACCGATACTGAAATAGTGTTTCTCGGGTATGGGTGGAAAGTCACTGTCACTTTTGTTATGACGGCTAACCGGCTCCGGTGCCCGGTCAATCTTCGGTATGCTGTCCTGCATAGTCTTCAACTCTAGCCCTGAGTTTATGGCCCGGTTTGAAGGTCACAACCCGTCTTGGTGTAATGGCAACTTCTTCACCGGTCTTCGGATTGCGCCCCGGGCGCTGTTTTTTATCCCTAAGATCAAAGTTACCAAAACCTGAAAGCTTCACCTGCTCATTGTTTTCGAGTGCGCCCCGAATTTCCTCAAAAAACAGGTCCAGCAGATCCCGGGCTTCCCGTTTGTTCAGCCCAAGCTCCTCATGCAACCGTTCAGCAATTTCTGCCTTGGTCAGCGCCCCCATGGCCAACATCCTCGATCTGTTTTTTTATGCCCGTCGGTAACATTCTGTCTTTTATAGGAATCCGACGGGCTAATGTTGGGTACTAGAATGCTGCGAATATGCGAAAATATCAAGCTAAACAAACGCAGCTCTCACAAAATTCTACGTATAAACCAATAGTCTCGCCACCATAACCAGTAAGAGATCCAAATAAAAAGCTTCCGGGGCTTTCATCTGTGGGCTGTTCAGGCGCGATTTTTGCGGGAACACTGCCCGATCCGGCGCCAGCGCCATGCCCCACCACTATGCCCCACCACTATGCCCCACCACTATGCCCCACCACCAGGAATGTAGAGCTCTCATGGCACTCAGTCATGGCACCGGACATGAGTACATCGGCAGCCATCCTGAACAGAGAGCACCCTCCTTGACGATCTTCTGGTGCGACAGGCTAAGTTGTTCAATGAGCAAACAGCCATAAGCAGGAAATGCTGCCCTCCCTATTAACCAAGTGGTTACCAATTCTTAATGAAATTTTGCATTCTCATGGAATCTTTTGCATAGAAACAGGTCTGAGATACTGACACTGAGTCATTTATAAACAATACCAGCAACAATCCAATCATAGACCACACAAAAAGGAGGAAGGAGATATGGCTAGTAATGTAACTCACCCACGTTTCCAAACAACGGAACTTAACAATCTTGCTTTCACTGATGCTGCCGCGCAAGTAAAAGCTTTCGGGTTCGGTGTCACCGCTGAAAACACCAACAACTGCGTGTCCTGCGGGAAGGACTTTGAGCAGTCCCCGCTGGTAGTACTGTCGTGCCGCCATGTAGCCCACGAGACCTGCATTGAAAATCTACAGACAGAAAAACCTGTCGGCTGTGAGGGTGGCTGTGATACCAACGCTGACCCCATTATCACCTTTAAGACAAAACAAGAACTTCGGGGGTGGCAAGAGCAGCAACAGAAATATTCCGATTTAGTTGAACAACTAAAACTAGAAAACCATGAAAGCCATGAAAGCCATGAAAGCCATGAAAGACATCTTAAAAATTTCATTAATAAACAAACAAAAAATCACCTGCCTGCTAATACAATGGTAACCACAATAAGTAAAACAATAAATCACAAACCGGTAATCGTTGTTAATATAATTATCGATGGCATGGATATGCCCACACATACACACACCTATCCGAAATCATTATTTTCCACTATTAGTGAAAGTAAAGATTATGCTCAACAGCTTGTTACCGCCATGAACGCTAATCTGGCGTTATCAACATTGCAAACTAAAAATGAAAACCTATTTAATAGGAACAGCAAGCTTCACATCAGCGAGTATGATTATTACAGTAATACCATCGATTTGAAACACAAAACTCTTACCCCCCCTAATAAGACAGAAACAACCGACGTCATTGACACATTCGAGTGGCATGATTGTGTAGAAACTCATCTTGATGAAAACGGAAAATTGTCCTCTACTTTCAACGTGAATAAATTTATAGAAAAAATAAATAAATCAGAAGAATATAGGGATATCGACGGTTCATTATTATTAGACAATGCACCAGTCGTCGTTGCCTATGATACCGATGATGATGCCGTTGCTGATAGCGACAATCTCACAAGCAGCTAAACTTTTCAGACGATACTTCTGCTCACCACAACCCGTAATGCCCGCCCCCCGTCGAAACAGGGGGCGCGCAAACGAAACAGGCAGAAACGACTACTGTCGCAGTGAAACGCCTAGTTTCTCACCCAAAGCAGAGATCACATGACTAAACAACGTGTTGATTTCTTCATCGGTCAGAGTCCGCTCAGAGTGACGCCAGGTGACACCCAGGGCCAGACTCTTCTTACCTGCTTCGATACCCTTACCACTGTAAACGTCAAACAAACGAATTGAGCGCAGCCATTCACCAGCCTGCTCACGGATCACCGCTTCAACATCTGCTTCCGGGGTGGCCTGATCCAGCACCAGCGCCATATCACGACGCACTTCCGGATATTTGGACAGCTCTTTGAAGCGGGTAACAGAACCGTCGGTCAGGGCATCCGCCGCGATCTCAAACAGATAGACCGGCAGATTGATATCAACCGCTTTGGCGATCTTCGGATGCAGGGCACCAATCACACCAACCACTGCGCCGTGACGGAGAATCTCCGCACACTGGCCCGGATGCAGCGCCGAATGTTGCGCAGCACGGAAACTGTACTCTTCGGCATTGCCGACACGCTGGAACAGCGCTTCCAGATCACTCTTCAGATCGAAAAAATCAACAGAAGCACCGGCGCCGTGCCAGCTCTCCGGATGACGGCTGCCACACACCGCACCGCCCAGCCACAGATTCTGGGTCAGCACACTGTTTCCAGAAACATCGTGCTCCCGGATAAAGATCTGACCGGACTCAAATATGCGAATACGGTTCTGCTGACGGTTCAGGTTGTGACGCAAAGTGGTCACCATACCCGGCATCAGGCTGGTGCGCATCACCGACATCTCGCTGGAGATCGGATTGGCCAGCGGCTCCGCTTCACGCTCAGGGTCAAATAGCTGGTGCAGAGACGGATCGATAAAGCTGAAGTTGATCGCTTCCCGGTAGCCACGGGCCACCAGCACACGACGCAGTTCAGACATTTCGATCGTCCCTTCCGGAATAGTCTGCAGACGCAGCTCCGCCAGCGGCATGGTGTTGGGCAGGTTGTTGTAGCCGTAGATACGACCGACCTCTTCCACCAGATCTTCCTGGATGCTGATATCGAAACGCCAGCTCGGTACGGCCACAGACCACCGGTCTTCGTCAATAGACGACAGTTCCATACCGAGGCAGGTCAGCAGCGGCTCAATCTGGGTAGCAGGCAGATCAACGCCCAGCAGATCAGTCACCTTCTGACGGTTCAGAATCACGGTCTTTGCTTTTGGCAGACTCTCTTCGCAGACAACCTCCACCAGCGGACCGGCCTGACCACCGCAAATATCCAGAATCAGACGGGTGGCACGTTCAATCGCCTGGCTCTGCAACTGATAATCCACACCCCGCTCAAAACGGTGGGAGGCATCGGTGTGCAGACCGTAAGCGCGCGCCTTACCGGCAATGGCGATCTTGTCGAAGAAGGCCGACTCCAGGAAGATATTGGTGGCGTCCGCATTGATACCGGAGTACTCACCGCCCATAACCCCGGCCATACCGAGTACTTTCTTCTCGTCGGCAATCACCAGCGTGTCACTGTTCAGCGCCTGCTCGGAACCATCCAGCATCAGCAGCTTTTCACCCTGCTCTGCCATGCGCACAATAATGGAACCTTCCAGACGATCCAGATCATAGCCGTGCATGGGCTGACCCAGCTCCAGCATCACATAGTTAGTGACGTCTACCACCGGATCGATAGCACGAAGACCGGAACGACGCAGACGTTCCACCAGCCACTGAGGGCTCTTCGCCTTAACATTCACACCCCGGAGTACACGACCCACAAAGCGTGGGCAGGCTTCGGGCGCCTGCAGATCGACCTCAAAGGTATCGTCGATCTCTTCAATCACATCTTCGATCACAGGGACAGTCACTTCGCACAGGAAGTTGGCAGACACTTCACGGGCCAGACCGGCAATGCTCAGACAGTCACCCCGGTTCGGGGTCAGATCGACATCGATAATGGCGTCGTCCAGCTGCAGGAAGGTGCGAATATCTTCGCCCACCGGCGCATCGGCTGGCAGCTCCATCAGACCGTCGGCACGCTCACTGGCCAGACCGATCTCATCATCCCCGCACAGCATGCCAAAAGATTCCACGCCACGCAGCCTGGCCTTCTTGATCTTAAAGTTGCCAGGCAGAACCGCACCGACCATGGCAAAAGGAATCTTGATGCCGACACGGGCGTTAGGCGCACCACAGACCACCTGGAACACTTCAGAACCATTGGAGACTTTGGTCACCCGCAGCTTGTCTGCATCCGGATGCTGTTCGCAGGCAACAATTTCGCCGACCACAATACCGGAGAATGCCGGCGCAACCGCGGCGTACTCATCCACTTCCAGACCAGCCATGGTAATCTTGCTGACCAGCTCTTCGGTCGTCACCTGCGGGTTAACCCACTCACGCAACCACTGCTCACTGAATTTCATTCTGTTCTCATCCTTTTTTCACCACAGAGACACAAAGACACAGAGACACAGAGAAAAGATTATTAACAAGAGCTTTTTTCTCTTACCAAAAATCTTTTCCTCTCTTTTTCTTTTCCTCTGTGTCTCTGTGTCTCTGTGGTTAATATCTTTTACTTAAACTGTTCCAGAAAACGCATATCGTTCTCGAAGAACTGACGCAGATCCCGCACGCCGTAACGCAGCATGGCAAAGCGCTCAACACCCATACCAAAAGCGAAGCCGGTGTACTTCTCAGGATCGATACCCGCATAGCGGAACACATCGGGATGCACCATGCCGCAACCCAGCACCTCCAGCCACTTGATGGAACCATCTTCATTACGGCCCCACTCGATATCCACCTCGGCAGAAGGCTCGGTGAACGGGAAGTAAGACGGACGGAAGCGCACCGCCAGATCATCACGCTCAAAGAAGACCCGCAGAAAGTCAGACAGCAAACTCTTCAGATCAGCAAAGCTGGCCTTCTCGGCCACGTACAGACCTTCCACCTGATGGAACATCGGGCTGTGGGTCTGATCGGAATCACAGCGGTAGACCTTGCCGGGGCAGATAATGGCAATCGGCGGATTGCGATTCTCAGCGGCGAAACGCTCCATCGTGCGAATCTGTACCGGAGAGGTGTGAGTACGCATCACAGAACCATCCTTCATATAGAAGGTATCGTGCATAGCACGCGCCGGATGGTAGTCGGGAATATTCAGCGCTTCGAAGTTGTGGAAGTCATCTTCGATCTCGGGGCCGGACTCAACGGTAAAGCCAATGGTCTGGAAGTACTCGCTGATCCGCTCCATCGTGCGGGTCACCGGATGGACAGAACCGACATCTTCACCGCGACCAGGCAGAGTCACATCGATGGACTCGGCCGCCAGTTTGGCATCCAGTTCGGCCTGATCCATCCGCTCACGACAGCTGCGGAGCGCGGCCTCTACGGCCTGTTTGGCTTCGTTGATTTTTGCGCCGGCCTTTGGCTTCTCTTCTGGAGAGAGATGGCGCAACTCCTGCATCAGCAGGCTAATCTCACCCTTCTTGCCCAGGTACTGTACCCGCACCTGGTCCAGACTGGCTGCATCATCGGCAGCCGCAACAGCAGCCAGTGCTGCGTCGGTCAATGTTTGGAGGTTTTCCATGGAGACTCTTTCAGGAACTCGTTAGGGGACTCATTGAAAGCGGAGAAGTGTAACCCAGAGCGGGGGGCAACTCTATTCGCAACTGCACAGGCTCCTTAACTTCCGTGTTCCGACCACATCCGTCACGTAACTGCTCAAAATCCATAGGCAAAACCGATCGTTTTTCACACGACCCCTTGACATTACTGGCCTGTGGTCAGTCGGCCTTCAAATTTGCCTACACTTTTTGAGCAGTTACCCCTCACTCACCCGTGAAGAGAAAATTGCGCCTTTCCGTCTCCCAGCCCACCGGAGCCCGTCGAATGCTCTGCTTATTCAGATACGGGTTTTTGTTTCCATCAAATATCCAATAGGGACAGTAGCCGTAATCACCCGTCTCTAACATCCTTGATCGGTAGCAGCGTTTATCCTGGCTTTCAGTCCCTCTGGGCCGATCACCTAAAAGCTGTCGATAATCCCTGTCAAAACGAGTACTCGATAGTTTATTCTTCGCTATTTTTAATGCCTGTTTCGATTTTGGAACACCCTTCAAATTGGAGTAATAAAGGATTTCTCCCACTTCGCACCCAATCAATTGCAGACTAACCGCACCTTCGCCAATTAACCTGTTCACAACCTTGTAAAAATGATGCGCAATCCTCAAAAAAGAGGCAGAACATTGAAGATCTTCATCATTCCTATAATTAGAAGACTCTTTATGGATTCCGGGGAGCTAGCTGGCACTGGGCTCACACTATGCGCTCAGCGAAATAAAGCGCAAGAATCCCCTGCCATATCACAACAGTCATTGCTCAAAAGGTGTAGGCAAATTTTAAAGCTGATTGGCTACAAGCCAGTAACATCAAGGGGATCATATGAAAAGATGATCGATTTTGCCCATAAATTTTGAGGAGTTACTTACGACAGTCCAGTGCTGATTTTGGCTCTATTTTAGGCGATCGAATGATGTGAGCCCAGTACCCATTAAAGTGCTTGCTGTATTTCTTAATAGGTGCAGCCATAATCAAGTAAACGACAGTAAAGTAGTAAGCCTCTATTTTAGTTGATTAAAATTGTGCGAGGGATTTTTTTATTATCCGTCTGTGCGCCTTGCAGCAGAAGGAGCTCAGCATTCAGCGGGAATTGCTGCTGAGAAGCCGAAATAGGACAGTCATACTTTTCGCCCCGGCAGCATCGCTCCCGCTGATGGTGACCAGCTCAATCAGTAGCCCCGTG
>SAMEA5043665__coassemble_42_pt1 | contig 46466 bp, 39 predicted proteins | sample SAMEA5043665__metabat2_low_PE_004 | metagenome-assembled genome bin SAMEA5043665 (sample SAMEA5043665) | Gadus morhua | reverse complement strand
CTATGATTAACATACCAACTAATAGTAACTGCTCATTTTTCACTGGCAAATCTGCATTTTCGGAATCATCACCCCCCGGAAATACTGGGCTGCATGCAAGCGAGCACCCAATCTGCCAGATAATTTTGGGCAGTTAACAACCAATAACTAATAAATAGCTGACGACTTGTCAATTTATTGAAAAGTATGAAATTTAAAATACGCATCTAAAAAATGAGGTAAATATGGGACATAAAAACAAAAAATTACTCACTCTCTTTTTTTCAGGAATATTATTTTCCCTGAGCACTATCAATAACGAGCTATCGGCAAATACCTTTAAAACGGCCTTCGACAGGTTCAATGACTTATTAAACAACGGCAATGGTTATGCGAACTATGACAACCTTAACGGAAGTTTGGCGTGGGGGGAAAGCTATATCATGATGTCCTATATGGCAATGTATAGGGCCACTAATGACATTGAGTACCTTAAAAAACTGATTGCTCATACTGAAAACATTATTAACCAACGCGATGATTATCAAGGCAGATTAGATTATAGAGGTATTAGCGGGCCCACGTGGGCTTCTACAAAGTATTCAAAAAATAATGAACCTTATGCATGGGTTGTCCATAGTGGCATGATTACCTATCCAATGGCAGATTTTTCACAATTAATCATAAATAACCCAGATCTACAGGGCCACTACTCTTATTCAGGGAAAATGTTTCTTGATGTTGCTCACTGGCTAAACAACAAAATAGCTGAAACAATTGCATCCCATGATGACCAGTGGGATGACACTGAACTCGTATATCGATTTCGTAACACTTCTGTCATTCATTATCCGAACATCGTTCTACCATTTAACCAACAGGCGGCCATGGGTCGTACACTTCTGATGATGTATTTATCAACGGGCAGATCTGATTACTTGTATAAAACTGTGAACATAGCAATTCATTTCCATAACAACCTTGTACTAAACAGCGATAATAATTCATACATTTGGAATTACTTTAATCACACTAACATTACAGAAGATATATCCCACGCCGCTATAGAAGTTGATTTTTCTATTCTATGCTACCAACATGACTTACTATTTAACAAAACAGATATGGAGCGTTTTGCTTCTACATTTAAAAACAATATATACATTGAGCCACTTAAAATAACAGATAAGGTAGATGGAAGTGGAGAAACAAATTCTCACATCAACCAAACAGGAAGATGGTTAAATATTTCTAGTTTTGATAGAGACATTTATCATGTCGTGGCAGATATTTTCATGGATAAAGCTATCTATCAATCCACGAAAGAGCTTTCTGCAAGCAGCTTTCTCGCTATCGCCAACTTACAACGACTCCAAAAAGCATTTAATCCAATTGCTGTTAACCGCACAGCGGAAGCTAATTCAGAATTTGCAGGAGCAGCTACTGGTGATTTCGATGGGGATGGTATTGATGAGATCATTTCCGCCAGAAATCTGGACGGTAGTTTTCATATATACAAACTGGACAGTGACAATGAAATCATAACTATAGCGAGTCACACCCCCCCAGACCCAACATCACAATGGGCAGGAGTTGCCGCCAGTGATTTTAATGGAAACGGCAGAGATGAATTTATAGCCGTCAGCAATTCCGATGGCAATTTTTACATCTATGAATTAGATGATGGCCAGATAAAGCTTGTGACCTCCAACACACTTCCAGATTCAACATCACAATGGGCAGGAGTCGCTGCCGGTGATTTTGATGGGGACGGTAAAGGTGAATTTGTAGCTGTCAGCAATTTGGATGACAACTTCTACATCTATGAACTAGATGATGGCCAGATAAAGCATGTGGCCTCCAGCACATCCTCTAACTCATCATCTCAATGGGCAGGAATTGCAGCCAGTGATTTTGATGGGGACGGGATAGACGAATTTGTATCTGTTCGAAATAGTGATGGCAACTTCTATATCCATGAATTAGATAATGGTCAGATAAAGTATGTGGCCTCCAATAAATCCCCAGGGCCACAATCACAATGGACAGGAATTACCGCCGGTGATTTTGATGGCGATGGAATTTATGAGTTCATAGCTAATCGTAATTTTGATGGTGATTTTTACATTTACACTTTAGACAATGGCCAGATCAAATCAAAAAACAGAGTGTTTTTCCCGAAAAATCTGGAGCACGGAATATTAGCATCAGGAAAGGTTCAGACGACATCACAAAAGAGTGATGACCTGATTTTGATAAGAAATTTTGATGAGGATATTTTTATATTCTCTATTGAAAATAGCGGTATTCTGAAAAAATCAAAGAAAATTAACAAGGCACCCACAAAGTGGTGGTCACAACTCCAAGGGAAACGAGGTCTTCCGTCGATTTTCCGAAAAAAAATCACACATATAAAAAAGCCGCGCCCTGAGAAATAAAAGCGCGGCTTTTTTAGCGAAGAGCTAAGTGGGGGATGATTACATCATGCCGCCCATGCCACCCATACCGCCCATGCCGCCCATATCAGGCATTGCAGGCTTATCTTCTGGCAGCTCGGCAACCATGGCTTCGGTGGTGATCATCAGACCAGCAACGGAAGCCGCCGCCTGCAGTGCAGAACGGGTCACCTTGGCAGGATCCAGAATACCCATTTCCATCATGTCGCCGTATTCGCCAGTGGCTGCGTTGTAACCGAAGTTACCTTCGCCAGCGCGAACCTTGTCAACCACAACGGAGGCTTCGTCACCACAGTTGGCAGCAATCTGACGGATAGGACCTTCCAGAGCGCGCATAGCCAGAGCGATACCGGCTTCCTGCTCCTTGTTGATGCCTGTCACAGAGATGCGGCTCAGAGCGCGGATCAGGGCAACACCACCACCAGCAACAACACCTTCTTCAACAGCGGCGCGGGTGGCGTGCAGTGCGTCTTCTACGCGGGCCTTCTTCTCTTTCATTTCCACTTCAGTAGCGGCACCAACCTTGATCACGGCAACACCGCCGGCCAGCTTGGCAACACGCTCTTGAAGCTTCTCTTTGTCGTAGTCGGAAGAGGAGTTTTCGATCTCAGCACGGATCTGCTCAACGCGAGCAACGATATCGCCTTCGATGCCGGCACCGTCAACCAGAACAGTCTCGTCCTTGGTGATTACGATGCGCTTGGCAGTACCCAGATCTTCCAGAGTGACACTTTCCAGGCTCATACCGATCTCTTCGGAGATCACAGTACCGCCAGTCAGGACAGCGATATCCTGCAGCATCGCCTTGCGACGGTCACCGAAGCCAGGCGCCTTAACAGCAGCAACCTTCACGATACCGCGCATGTTGTTGACAACCAGAGTGGCCAGCGCTTCGCCTTCCACATCTTCAGCAACGATCAGCAGCGGCTTGCCAGCCTTGGCCACAGCTTCCAGAACCGGCAGCAGTTCACGGATGTTAGAGATTTTCTTGTCGAACAGCAGGATGAATGGCGTTTCCAGTTCGGCAGCCATACGCTCCTGGTTGTTGATGAAGTAAGGAGAGAGGTAGCCGCGATCGAACTGCATACCTTCTACTACGTCCAGCTCGTTATCCAGACTGGTGCCTTCTTCAACGGTGATAACACCTTCTTTACCGACCTTGCCCATCGCTTCAGCGATGATATCACCCACGGTTTCGTCGGAGTTGGCAGAGATGGTAGCTACCTGAGCGATAGCCTTGCTATCAGAGCAAGGAATAGCCATTTCACGCAGTTCAGCAACAACCGCAGCAACAGCTTTGTCGATACCGCGCTTCAGATCCATTGGGTTCATGCCGGCAGCAACGTACTTCAGACCTTCGTTAACGATGGACTGAGCCAGTACGGTAGCGGTCGTGGTACCGTCACCTGCCTGATCGTTGGCCTGGGAAGCAACTTCCTTAACCAGCTGGGCACCCATGTTCTCGAACTTGTCTTTCAGTTCGATTTCCTTGGCTACGGAGACACCATCTTTAGTGATAACCGGTGCACCGAAGGACTTCTCCAGCAACACGTTACGGCCTTTAGGGCCCAGAGTTGCTTTTACCGCGTCAGCCAGGATGTTAACACCCACCTGCATTTTTTTGCGGGCGTCGTCACCGAATTTGACTTGCTTGGCAGCCATCGTGATGTTCCTTTTACTTGGATTTGAGGTCGTGGAGCTTCGGTTTACTCGGCTCCAGATTATTCAGCTTCGGCTTACTCGGCTTCAATCACGGCCAAAATGTCCGCTTCGGACATCAGCACGTGTTCAATACCATCAATCTTGATGGTGTTGGAGTCGCTGTGGTAGCCGCCGAATACGACCTTATCACCCACCTTTACGACCAGCTCAATCAGATTGCCATTGTTGTCGATACGGCCGGTACCCGTAGCAACAACTTCACCACGATTGGTTTTTTCAGCCTTACCAGGCAGTACGATACCACTGGTGGTAGTAGTTTCACTTTCGAAACGGCGCACAAGCACCTGGTCACGCAAAGGACGGAGCTTCATTGGTAGTCTCTCCAACTCTGTTTTTAGAAAAAAATCATCACTCGACCGGCGAACCGGTTATTCCTATAACTCTTGCAGTCTGAAATATTTTGGAGGATCGAGCCTCGTTTCAAACTGCAGCCGATATATCCGTATTGGTCATACCGGCGAAAGCTGTTAGTCAGAAACTTTTTCTGAACGCCCGATATGAATGGGGTTGATCACTTTCTATTTCAACCCCTTCCCTGAAAAAAAATTTAATCTTCCCTGCGATATTCACCGTCGATAACATCCTCAGAACTGGGGCGACGTCTACCCGCACCGCTCCATGGTGAATCGCCCGATGATGTACGACCAGTGTCGTTTCCAGCAGAACTGTACGCACTCTGGTGACGACTGTAGTGACTGCTTTGCGAGCCACCAGACGTATACCCCTGAAACCGGGAGCTTTTAGTCATGCATTTAATGATGAGCCGACGCACGGGAGGAATAAGACCACAAAGTGCGATGATATCGGTCATAAATCCCGGGGCGAGCAACAGAGCGCCACAAAACGCGATCATCAGACCTTCCATTATTTCTGTGGCAGGCACTTCTCCAGAAGCCATACGTTGTTGCGCCCTGACAAAAGTACTAAACCCCTCCCTGCGCATCAGGTACAGCCCTGCAGACGCAGTCAGTAAAATCAGGGCCAAGGTTGGCAGCACGCCGATCAGCCCTCCCACTTTAAGGAGAATCATCAGTTCTGTGATGGGAAACAGAACCAGCAGCATAAAGCCCAGACGCATTCGTACCTCCATTGGTTACAGAGGCTATATGGCGCTCATATCAGGAATTTCAAGATGCGCAAATTGGAATTCGAATGTATTAATCCTTTCGTTATGGATTTTCTGATTCGGCAAGAGGTGCCTGCCGCTGTTTTTCCAGATGCTTCAAGATCGTCCGGTTTACCGCCAGATTGTCTTTAACACCATCCAGATAACCCTTCAGCCGAGTAGAGGTGAGTACACTCCGCACAAGATAGTACCCGAAGCTACCCAGCACGGATCCTGCTATGTAATGACAGGCCCTGTCATAATTTTCCCTGCTAACGATAGAGCCATTGCTGAATCTGCTACTGCGATTGGTCATAGTCCGTAGCGCTGCTGGTACAAACTTCAAAATACTGCGCCCGATAGTGTGATTAAGCGCCAAGGTCATAAACCCCAGAAATTGCCCCATGCCAACAGCCTTAAAAGCAAACTCCACGTGCTGACTGAGGGCGATCGGTCCGTCTATCTTCAGATATTGCATGATGTGCAGAGCCAGCGAAAACGCCGCGGCACTATAAAGGGATTGTGCTGTAGCCTGTTCTATAAACGTGCTCCGCTCCGCCATGACACCGCTCAAATAGCGGGAGACACCGGTCGTCACAACACCATCCAAAATAACAGCACCAACACCACCAGCAATGGCCGCGAGAACATCCAGCTCATCGCTGGCACCATAATGGGTTCTCAGGGTGAGGTTCAGCTCATCAATTTTGTTTAATACAGTGACACGCTCACGTGTTTGCTGGTCCGTCTCTTTGGGCTCCAAGGTAAAGTGCTTAAGAAATTCAGACAATGAGCCAATATCAAAATTATCGTCATAATCAGGCAGTAGCTCCCACTCGTCGTTTTCACTACGGTCGTTCTCGCCTGAAATCTCATCCGAATCATCCGGGACGTCCGGCATCTCCAAAGAATGTGCATAACCGCCCGACACCAGCACCAGAATCAGCACGCCTCTGAGAATTCTATTCCCCCCTCTTGACAGAAGCCTCGACAGAAGCCAACACAAAGTCTCGGATTTGTTTTTATTCGCAAACATACTTCTCCCAACCCCCTCGCAGTCCAAACAGCTCCCTGTTTTGATAACGACTGAAGCAGTATAGAAGAAGGTTTTACTCTTTTTCTTCTAAATCGAGCCGTTCCTCTCTGGCTGTGCAAAAATCGTCAGACATCTCAGGGTCAAGCCCACAAATCTGGTGGATACGGTCACGGGTACTTCTCACTGCCGTATGCCCTTCGCGGATGGCATCACGGGCGCGGTCAAAATCCATCATGCCGATATCCATCACCTTGGGAGAGAGCAGAATATCTGGCGGGTCTCCTGCCATTCGACTGCGGGTTATTCGATCCTGCATGATGTTAATGGCAGCGGCCATAACCTCCATAATTCCCGGATAGGTTTCACTTTCGTTTTCATGTTTTTCCGAGCTGATAAACCAGCTCTTTATTCGATTAATGGCTGTGCCATCGGGCTCTTCTTCCCTATTATTCAGTGCTGTCCGCTCCAGTTTTTGATCAGTTTCAGGCTGCCTTTTCTCCTTTCGGGACATCTGTACATTGCGGGCCACCAACTGGGTGTTGAGATCTACAGCAATGATAATATCAGCCCCCAACGCCCTGCAGAGCGAAACCGGTACCGGATTGACCAGTCCGCCATCGACCAGCCAGCAACCATTGCTGTTAACAGGGCGAAACAGCCCTGGAAAAGTACAGGACGCCCGCACAGCGTCGACAATTTTGCCCGATCGCAGCCACAGCTCTTGCCCGGTGCCCAGCTCCGTGGCAACAGCACCGAAGGTACACGGCATATCCTCGATATTACGGTCGATACCAGCCTCTTTGAAAAAACCGAGCAGTTTATCGCCACGCACCAATCCGCCGGCAAAACTGACATCCAGCAACCCCCAAACCTCCCGCCAGTTCAGGGCGATAACCCACTCCTCAAACTCATCAAGATGACCAAGGCCAGCAACGGCACCGACAAGGGAGCCCACGGAGCAGCCGACAATCACATCGGGTTCAATCCCCAGAGCTCGCAACTCCTTAAGAACACCAATGTGAGCCCATCCTCTGGCGGAGCCTGATCCGAGCGCAACACCAATTGTTTTGCCGTTAATCATCTTCAATCCCCCCCCCCTGCCGCATCATCGTCCCTACATTTTACGGTCTGAGAATCAAACTTGGCAGATTACTGTTATCGAAGCTAACTTGTTCTCTACCGTGGTACAGGGAGTGCAGACTATTGAAAGATGTTCATCTGTACATATACACGTGGCTGATGCGTCAACAACGACTGCAGGCACAGCGAATCACTGTAGAGTGTCACGGCTCGGTTTTGCTTCTGCTTCTGGTTTTGTACGTACTGACTCTTTGCGCTCAGGTATCAGCCGCAGAGTCAGAAAGGCAGTGTAGCGATAAACACCGAATCCACCCAAGAGATGCGCTGTTGCCTCAAAGCCCCTCACTGGCTGATGGTACTGACGATCCTATCGACTGGGACGGCATTCCCCACAATCTTCGTCTGAATAACTATCTGCACAGATCCCCTCCCGCCACAGTGCGAAAAGCGGTTGCCCTTGCCTTGGGTGAGCTGGCTGTTCCTGGCGCGGTTCTGGCGGGTAACAGTTTTTTACTGGGGTTTCTGAGCCAGCAGCTGGCATACACCATTCCCCACGAAGGTCTTCGCGGGTTGAGTTATCCTCTGACTGGCGCTATCTGGCACGAAATTATAGCGCCTTCCCGCAGCCTCAAGGAGGCGGTCTGGAACACTATTCCTTCAGTGATAGACGGTCTGCTGACCCTGGTTTCAAAAACCCCTCACTGGGCAGGAGGCTGGACATACACCCTCCGCTCCCTGCTAACAATTTACACCATGGGGTTATCGCTCGCCCCGGCGCTCTCTCAGGAGCGTGAGATGTACAGCGGCATGGACCGGCGCAAAATAATAGTGGAAGGGTTTTCTGGTGTGAATATTGTTCTGGAGCGAAACCGCCCCGATGATGAGCCCGCAAAAAATCGTTTCACGCTGAGCTGGCTCCCATCAAGTGAAAGCCGACCTGATGGCAATGGTATGGATGAGAACCATCATCATCCGGTCGGGCAGGCTTTGCAGAGTGTCATTGATCGGGCGGCGCAACTGCGAGCATCAGCCCTTCAGCTCTATCCATCCGATAATGATGGCGATGAGAATGGGAGACCGGCAATCTCCCTACTCTGGAAAATTGATGATGACTGGACATCACCTACCAGAGTTGAGTTTCCCCCAATAAAGAGCCGATGGTGGACGACACTGGTCTGTGACCACTATTTCGAGCACAACAACAAGGCGGAGCTTCTTGCCGACCCTCTCTCTGCCGACGTGCTGAATTTTGTCAGCGAAGCAGCCGTGAATTGTACTCAGGAGACCGTGACCAGTGCTTCCATCATGACCGGCCATCAGCACTCACCCCAACTGGCCACCCTTTCGGGCGAAGGGCACGCCAATATCTGGCTCACCCCTTCGGCTTCAGCCCTGCTATCGAACAACAGCAATCGTATACCAAACATTACCCTGCAGCTTGACCAGACCTTTGAAAGCGATCTGGAACCACTACAAAAATATATTAACAAATCATTATTACCGGGATGGAGTCAATTACCCTGGCAGCTAGTCAAAACGACCCTGCTCACCAAATTGAGTTCATGGGCCTGGAAGTGGGGCCTTTCGTACGGAAAGCACTTAGAAACCAGTAAGGCTTTCCCCGGAGCCTATCCCAAGCGTCCTGAAAATAAAATCTGGCTGGATAACATCAAACCACCTGGTCATACGGAGCACAAGAAGGTGATTCTGAGCGATGGCGAGGAGATGACCGGCCATCTTGTGAAATCAACAACCTCTGAGAAAAACAAGTCTCTACTTATCGTCTATCATCCCGCCAAAGATACCTCTGGTGGTATGTCCAATTCAGGGCAACTCACCCTTAATAATGAGAAATGGGCAACAGAACTGGGAAAATTCCTTAACGAGAAGGGTTATGACGTTTTTTTTCCGGAGTACCGGGGCTACAAAAATCCCCTCCACCCAACAAACCAGACACAATTTTTTGAGGATGCCGTCAGCTTCTTCGATCAGATCGCTTCAGACTACAAAAATATCAGTGTTATCGGTTACTCCATTGGCACCGGCGCGGCTAGCCACGTAGCGAGTGTTCGCGATGATAAAATAGATCGCCTCGTGCTACTCGCTCCCTTTCGAAAGCTGCACGACATAACAAAACAGTTTATAGGGTTCGTGCCGCCAAACTGGGTTATGAAATTTAACATGAACAATCAGGATGCCCTGATGAAAACCAACAAACCTGTGCACATCTTGCATGGAGGGAATGACAGGGTCATTCCCTCCTCAGGCAGCTTACAGATGTATAACTACCTGAAAGAGCAAAAAAAGGATATTCACCGTTATGAATTTAAGGGATTAACCCACAATGACATTCTTAAAGATCAGACTCTAATGACCCAGATGATTAATATCTTTTCCGAATCAACCAATCAGTGAAAGAGCCTTAAATAGCCGACAGACACTGGTATTCATCTAAAACAAAGTTGTCTGTCATTCCACTCAGGTAATCGATCAAGAGGCGGCAGCGGTAATACCATTCAAGCGTCGTTTGCTCCTCAGGCGTACCTCTGAGCCCTGCTATGGCGTTTTGATAGGCATCCTTGTGTTTTGCAGAAAGACGGCGATAGAGACGCAAGGCGATAAAGTGTCGGGACGAATGACCCTTAACGAGTTCAGCAAACTCGTCTCCGGGAATCTCCAGCAGGGGCTGGTAAAGGCTCATCAACCCAATCAGGGCCGCGTAACCACGCAGCTGTAAGGTCTCAATTTCCGGTGCATTAAACACATGCTCGCGAGCAATCGACTTCAGGGTCAGAAGCGCCATATGCTGTTCTGAGCCGCCGTCAATCAAAGGGCCATCCAGAGCCCCATCAAAAATAGCCTGATGATGCTGACAGTAGCGACTGGCGGCATAACCAACCAGATCTTTCACCAGTCGAGTACGCAGGTGGGTAATGAACTGATACGCTGTGGCATTGTCTTTCAATGCTTCCGCAACAATATCCGGCAGATAAGAGCTATCATCACAATTTATTGCCCGACACTGTGCATACCACTCGTCCTGAAGCTGACATTGCAGCTGCTTCAAATTAAGAATGCCCTTATCAACCGCATCTTCAATATCAGCGATGCAGTAAGCAATATCGTCCGCCGCTTCCATAATGTAGACCAGCGGATGACGGTGACCATGAGCCATGTCCAAATGATTCCAGACCGCTTCAACCAACGGTGTTTCACTGAAATAATGTCCGGGTTTACTATGTCTGTAGCTAAACCCTTTATCCGCTGTCGTCTGCCAGGCGGGGCGAGTGTATTTGATCAGCGCGGCAACCTGTGAGTTGGTCAGGTTCAATTTCTGCAGGCTGTGAATAATTCGCAACCCCTGAGCATTGCCCTCAAAACGAAGCAGATCCGGTAGCAGACACTCACGGTAGAGCTTAGGTGTTCTAAATTTTTTATCGACGCTCTTTTCAAAGCAAGCGTGTGCATGTTTATTCATCCAGTCACTAATGGCAGCTTCACCAAAGTGTCCGAATGGTGGATTACCAACGTCGTGCATGAGGCAGGACATCTCCACCAAATTGGTAAACGCAGTCTCCAGACTCTCAAGCCCCAGCTCTGCTAACTTGCCCTGCTCTGCCAAGGTTTTCAGAATGGAACGGGCAAGAAACCGACCGGTCTGCTGCACTTCCAGAGAGTGAGTAAGACGACTGCGTACGGCTGCATTGGTCTCCAGCGGGTAAACCTGGGTTTTCTGCTGTAGTCGACGAATGGCAGCGGATTGAATGATACGTCCACGGTCACTTTCCGTCTCATCAACAACATCTCTACCCTGAAATATTGTTGGATGCTGTCTTTCGCGGGTTATTTTTTTTCTATAATCCATAGCTGATTCAATCCCGTGCGAGTGGTGAATTTTTCCTGAGTACAAGTGTTATTACAGCATGACTTTATCTTCCAGACTGGATGCTTTGAAGTGCGCATAGACCAGCATTCCAGGCATCAACCCCAATTGGTGGCATGCTCTGCGAGTGATTAATGCCAACAGTTTCTGCTCCTCCAGCCTAAGCTGCAAAAGAGAGTGATGACCATCAATATCGCGAATATCGTCCAATGTCGTCTGTATTCGGTTCTGAATACTGGTACGTTCAACAGGATCAAGTGCTATGCTGACTTCAGTTGCAGAAATGACTACTCGTATGTTCTTTCCTACCTCCAGAGCACTCCGGTCAATAAACAATTGTTGTTTATCAACAGCCAGCTCTGTCATACCGAATCCGGCACTGCGCACCACTGTCCCTTCGAGCACAGAGAGCGCACAATCGTCCGCCTGCGAACCATCTATTCGACTTAGCAACCTGCGCACAGATCCCCGCTCTACGATAGAGCCTTCGTCCATCAGTAACAATTCATCCGCCAGACGTGCCATCTCTCCGCGATCATGGCTGACCACCAGCACAGGAATATCAAAGCGTTTATTGAGCTCCCGTAGCCGAGGCATAATTGAGATTTTCGCAGCCCAGTCCAGTGCCGCCAACGGTTCATCCATCAACAATAACTGGGGAGCCATAAGCAGCGCCCGTCCAATAGCCACTCGCTGACGCTGCCCACCGGACAGACTGGTGACAGAGCGTTGTAGCAGCGGTTCAATACCCAACCAATCCACTATTTCATCAAGCGCTGGTTCATCAAGCGCTGGTTCATCAAGTTCTGGCTCACCAAGAGCCCGCTTACCATTTGACCATCGTCGTTGACGTTGTAAGCCGTACTGCAGGTTGCCTAACACACTTAGATGCGGAAACAGTCGTCCATCCTGAAAGATATAACCAACCCTGCGCTGTTCCGGTGGCAGAAACTCTCCGCCCTCCTGCCAGATCTGGTCACGAAACCGAATCACACTATTCGGTACTTTTTCCAAACCGGCAATACAGCGCAGTAACGTCGTCTTGCCACAGCCAGATGGCCCCATAATTGCGGTTATACCGGCAAGACCAAACTGCTCCCGGACCTCCAGACGAAAGTCTGGTCTCTGCAAATGCAGGTCAATCGTCAACATCAACGTCCATCCCTGCGATTCGGCCCATAATCAAGGGCATAGAGTCCCGTCAACAACACCAGTGCAAAACCGATTAAGCCACCAGAAATAAGGTGTGCACTGGCAAGGTTCTGGGTTTCAACCGCATCATAAAGAGCAATAGAGAGCACCTGAGTTTTACCGGGAATATTGCCGCCAATCATCAGCACCACGCCAAATTCACCCACGGTGTGAGCAAAGCCGAGACTGGCTGCCAACAATAGTGGGCGAAAGGTCTGCGGAAGTACGACAGAGACAAAACGATCGATGGGACCGGCACCTAATGTTGCTGCTGCCTCCAACAGACCACGATTAATCTGTTCAAAAGCACGCTGCAGGGGCTGAACGACAAACGGCAGTGAGTAGATAACAGAAGCCACTACCAGACCATGGAAGCTGAATGCCAGCGAAGAGCCGGTGAGCTTTAGCCAGAACTGCCCGAGCGGATTATTTGGCGAAAAGGCCACCAGCAAATAAAACCCGAGAACCGTTGGCGGCAAGACCATAGGCAAACCGACCAGTGCCTCAAGCACTGGTCTTATACGACTGGTCATTCCCGATAGCCACCATGCCAGCGGTAGACCGATAATCAGAAGAATAAGGGTTGTTACCCCCGCAAGCTGCAGTGTGACCAGCAGAGCTTGCCAGACACCCTCCGTCATTTATTATCCTTAGAAAGTTCTGCCCGTTTACCCGCAATACGGCTACCTGTATTGATAACCCCCGGATAATAACCAGCCTCTTGAATAATTTTCTGCTGGGGTTCAGCAAAAATAAAATCAAGAAACTGCTGCGCCAGCTTCGTATTCTTGCTGGTTTTTATAATAACTACATTCTGTCGTATAGGATTATACAATTCATCCCTCAACAACAGATAACCGCTGTCTATTTTGCCACCCACAACCTGGGATAAAGCGACAAACCCCGCTCGAACATTACCTGTGGCGATAAACTGCCAAGCCTGTTGAACACTCATTCCCTGGACCAGCTCGATACGTGGCTTCCCCCAAAGGTCGAAATACTCCAGCACTTGCTGGGCGGCAAATCCATAAGGAGCCTTACCGGGGTCTGCCATTGCCAAATTCCCCTGCCACTGGCTCAAAACCTTATAATCCGGTGTTGGATTTCCGGGTTGCCAGAAAACCAGACGACCATAAGCGTAGGTTTTAGGCTCCCCTTTTACTTTGCCAGCCTCCTGCAACATTCTTGGGCGTTCACGGTCTGCTGAGAAAAACAGATCATACGACGCACCATAAAAAACCTGGTTATATAACACTCCTGAGGAGGCAGAAGAGAGCGTCACACGATGACCAGTGCGCCGAGTGAAGTCGTCAGCCAACCGTTGAGCAACCGGGCGAAAGTTGGAGGCAACAGCAATACTAAGGGCAGCGCCCTGTCGAGCATCTTTATGAAGAGCATCTCCATGAAGAGCTTTTCCCCACGCAGCCTGTGCACTCAACAATGTACCAGACAGAAAACCTATAGCTAAAAACAGGGTTCTTCCCATCATCATGCTCCCTCCCAGCGTGTTGCTGCAGTATTATCGCTCTCTCGAGCCTCTATCCAGTGCTCCCCCTCGAGAGTCTGCTCCCGCTTCCAGAACGGTGCCCGGGTTTTCAGATAATCCATCAGAAATTCGCACGCCTCAAAAGCGGCCTGCCGATGGGCGCTGGCGACTCCGACAAAAACAATCCGGTCACCAATATCCAACTGGCCGACCCGGTGAATCACTCTCCATGCGTCAATGGGCCAGCGTTCGCAAGCTTCATCAACTATCGCCTGCAGGGACTTCTCAGTCATGCCCGCGTAGTGCTCCAGGTAGAGTCCGCCAACACTCGCTCCCAGATTCATATCCCGAACCAACCCACTAAACATCACTACAGCACCGGTACCCGATGACTGACACAACGTCCGGTATTCATGGTCCACATCAAAATCATCTGTTTGTACACTGATCATGGCACGCTCTCAAACTTACAACTTGAAGTCAGGCAAACTATTCACTGCTGGATGACAGGAAATCAAGCAGTTTCATCACATCAACTCTGAGATTGGCTGAAGCCAGTTCCAAATTGGCAGAAAACTCATCCGCTGTAACTTGACCACCATCCATCAGATCGGTGACCGATTTTATGGCTACCACCGGTATTCCATAAAGGCCTGCGACCCACGCTATTGCTGCTGCCTCCATCTCCTTATTAACGACGGTCTCTTCACGAAGTATTGCTTCGTCGGTTGGGCTCATATCCAGAAAGTTTCCGGTACAAACGACAGAGGTAGGCATATCTAGTTTACAAGCGATTTCCATAGCCCGCTCACAGGTATAGTTACCATGCCCATAATCTTCATAAGGACCCAGAGGTATACGACGATCAAAAAAACGTATGCGTTTCCCAATATAGATGTCACCAATCTTGCTGCCCTTTTCCGAGAAAGCGCCACAGGTACCAGCATTGATCAGCAGATCGGGAGCAAATATCCGTATCGCTTCATAAGCGGTAAGTGTCGCAGGCTGTGTTCCCACATTTTCAACGCCATGGGTCTTATCAGTACCATTGATGACTAACGATATCTCCAGACCCCCAAATCGGCCCGTGAAGGCTTTGCAAGGAAGAACCAGATTTAAAAACATCGCAAGCCGTCAGGCCCAGCTGCTCAATCAAAGGCGCAGCTTCCTGCTTCATAGCTACAATCAATGTTATATTTTTCATTAAATATTATTAAGCTATCAACGGAAGGCTATAGTGTGTCGCCAGATCGCGCGTTTTCCAAGAGATAACCTGAGCTTAAAGAGGCAAGGAGATGAGCGGGTAAGTGGATAAGGAGGTAAATTGTCATGCTTATGGTTCTGGCTGGTTTCAGACAATAAGCGTCAATAACCACCGATAGCACGTATTCTGGTAGCATAAGCACTCATCTACGCTGTTTTCATACCGAACTAAGGGTTGAATCGACTTTCATGTCTGCAGAGCTTCGCCAACACTTTCCCATTCTGACAGAACAGGTCCACGGCCAACCGTTGGTCTGGCTGGACAATGCTGCAACCACGCAAAAACCCCAAGTGGTTATTGATGCTGTCAGCCACTATTACTCATGCGCAAATGCCAACGTACACCGCGCATCACACGCTCTGAGCACAAGGGCGACCCGTGCATTTGAAGATGCCCGTGACATCGTCTCGCGCTTTCTGAATACACGACATAGTGATGAAATAATCTGGACTCGCGGTGCTACAGAAGCGCTCAATCTACTGGCCTGGAGCTGGGGCATAGAAAATCTGAAAGCAGGCGACGAAATACTCCTGTCAGAATTAGAACACCACGCCAATATCGTGCCTTGGCAGCTGGTTGCCAAACAGAATGGTGCAGTTATCCGGGTCATACCTGTCACCAGCACGGGTGAGCTCGATCAGGACGTCTTTAAAAACTTGCTGGGCAAGCGCACCAAGGTGCTCTCTGTAACCCATGTATCCAACGCTTTGGGCACCATCAATCCGGTGCGGGAAATGATCGCTGCGGCCAAGGCTTTTGGTGCGACAACTATCATTGATGGCTCTCAGGCCGTGGCTCACTTTTCGGTGGATGTGCAGGCGCTGGACTGTGACTTCTATGTTTTTTCCGGTCACAAGGTTTATGGCCCGACAGGTATTGGTGTGCTCTACGGTCGTCGTGAATTGTTGGAAGCGATGCCGCCCTGGCAGGGAGGGGGCGAGATGATTGAGCGGGTCAGCTTCTCTGGTACTACATTCCAGAAACCACCATTCCGTTTCGAGGCGGGTACGCCTAATATTGCGGGCGTTATAGGTATGGCGGCAGCGATCCGGTTTATCAGCAAACTGGATCGTGAACAACAAATGCTTAAAGAAAAAGTCCTGTGCCAGCGGCTTGAACGAGCGCTGGATCAATTACCTGATATTCGTCGTATTGGTACTGCAGAAAAAAAAACAGCTGTCGTCTCTTTTGTCTGCGACACGATTCACAACCAGGATATCGGTGTACTACTGGATCAACAGGGCATAGCGGTTCGTACCGGCCATCACTGCGCTATGCCGCTAATGGAATCTCTGGGGCTACAAGGTACTGTTCGTGCATCTCTAGCCTGTTACAACACGACTGAAGATGTGGATGCTTTTATTCTGGCCATGCAAACCATTCTTGCCGAAACAGGGGCTGAAATCGGAACATCAGACAGCCATGCTATACAGGCACTATCAGCACCAGAATCATACGACAACATACCCGCAGCATTCGGTACTGTGCCCCACTTCAGTGAACAGGCACTGATTCAATTACGCACTGATCTGCTCAAGCAGCGTAACTGGCAGGATCGCTATCGTCGTATTATGCAATTGGCATCCAGATTACCGGTACTGCCGAGTGGTATGCGCCAAGAGCAGACCCGCCTTGCCGGCTGTGAAAGTACGGTATGGATGCATCACTTCTATAACGAAGAAAACCGAACCCTGCACTTTGCTATAGACAGCGATGCTCGTGTAATACGAGGGTTAATCCTGATTACTCTCTCTTGCCTCAATGGCCGAGCTCCTCAGGATCTTCTGGAATTTGATATCGATGTTCTGTTCGGCGAGCTGGAACTGACTAACCACCTCAGCCCATCCAGAGGGAATGGTCTGAGAGCCATTGTGCAGGAAATTCACAGCATCGCGAGACGTTTTCTTTAAACTGGCCTATTGTTATTATTTGCGGCAGATGTCGTTTAAGTTAACACCTGCTATGCTTTACCTGCTTATATTATAATTTTAATTATTAAGTTCGAGCGCCGAGCAACTCTCTCTAAACCCGATCGGTAAATGGATCGGACAGGGGGGGGTTCGCCGTGGTGAGAAATCGCCACCGGGTTGCAGCGAGAAATCCTGCAGCCTCCCTTAGTATTTTGGAAAGGTGTTCAATGCCCATTTTACCAGAACCACTACAAGACCGTCAGGGACGTACGTTTCCTTATTTGCGTCTATCCGTCACGGATCTGTGCAACTTCAGTTGTCAGTACTGTCTGCCGGATGGCTGCACCGAGACATCCCACAAAACAGCCATCGGTCTGGATGAAATTCGCCGGATTGTGACCGCTTTTGCCATACTCGGTACCAACAAAGTTCGCATTAGTGGCGGTGAGCCAAGCCTGCGCTTCGATTTCATGGATATTCTGCAGACTGTCCGCAATGTACCAGGCATCGATACCGTCGCCGTGACGACTAATGGCTACAAGCTGGATAAGCGGGTCGGAAATTGGCTCTCCGCTGGTATGACGCATCTTAATGTCAGCATCGACAGCCTTGAGCCCGCCATGTTCCAGCGCATTACCGGCCACAACCGGCTGGACGAAATTCTGCGAGGTATCGATCACGCTTTTGCCATGGGGCTGCCAAAGGTAAAGGTCAATACAGTTCTACTGAAGGGTATGAACGACAAAGAGCTGGATCGATTCCTTGGTTGGATTAAAGATCAACCCGTTACGGTGCGCATGATTGAGCTGATGGAAACCAGTGATTCCATCGATTTTTTCAATCGCCACCATCTGTCCGGTCAGGTTATACGACAGCAGCTTGCTGATCGAGGCTGGACACAATCCATTCGTGCCGACAACGCGGGACCGGCACAAGAGTTCTGGCATCCCGATTACCAAGGTCAGATCGGCCTGATCATGCCCTATTCCAAAGACTTTTGTGCTGATTGCAATCGCTTGCGGGTGAATAGTCAAGGCGAACTACAACTGTGCCTGTTCGCTGAACAAGGTCACAACCTGCGCCACCTTTTGCAGAGCGATGACCAGCTACCACTGCTGATCCACCGCATACAAGAGCTGCTCAACCTGAAAGATGATAAACACTTTCTCGATTATGGACTGACCGGTAGCACCCGTAATCTGTCCATTATTGGTGGTTAATATAGGCCGTGGTTAACACTCAGAATGAATTATAATCTGCCTGTTCTCGGTTTCGCTGCTTTCAGTGGTACGGGAAAAACCACACTGCTGGAACAGGTGATTCCGCAATTGAAAAGTTACGGTTTACGCATTGGCCTGATAAAGGCTTCACACCATATTATCGAACCGGATAAGCCTGGTAAGGACAGCTATCGCCTGCGCCATGCAGGGTCTGTTCAGACTGTGCTCAGTACTCCGAATCGAACCATCTGTATTACTGAACGAGAGATGGAAGAGCCTACGCTGGAAGACCAGCTCACTCTACTAGACCATAGTCGTCTTGATATTATTCTGGTGGAAGGGTTCCGGGATACAGCCATTCCTAAAATAGAAATCCATCGGAAAGACCTCGACCGCCCTTTTATCTACCCCGAAGACAAAAACATTATTGCCTTATGCTGGGATGGTGGTAACCCCCTCTCTGACAACGCACCATCTCTGCCCATACTGGATATTAATAACCCAGAGCAAGTTGCAGCATTTGTCATCAAATTTTACCAACAACATAAACCCTGAATTCAGGAACAATCACAAATGACACCAGATGCTCAAGGAGACTCGCAATGACCGACTGTTGCGCTAAGCCAGGATTGATGACTCTGGATCAAGCTCTGCAGACACTTTTTCGTGGCGTAACTCCCGTAAAAGAGACAGAGATGCTACCGCTGGCACTGTGCGATGGTCGGGTTTTGGCTCAAGCGGTTATCTCTCCCATGAACATTCCGCCACATAATAATTCGGCCATGGACGGTTATGCCCTGCGTGCCGCCGATCTCGAGGTCAGCGATACCCTGCCACTGACGGGTGAATCCTTTGCCGGACACCCTTTTGAAGGTGTCTGTCCAGAGGGGCACTGTATTCGCATTATGACCGGCGCCACCATTCCCACCGGTACTGATGCCGTGATTATGCAGGAACAGACTGAACGTACTGAAACGGGAATTCATTTCCTGAAAAAGACCGATGTGGGTAGCAATATTCGCCACGCCGGTGAAGATATCGCCGAAGGTTGTGAAGTACTGACCACAGGGCACCGCCTGCGACCACAGGATCTTGGACTTATAGCCTCTCTTGGATTTACAGAAGTTGTCGTTTATCGAAAGGTAAAAGTCGCTGTATTTTCCACTGGTGACGAGTTGAAACTTCCCGGTGAGACACTGGGATATGGCGATATTTACGACAGTAATCGTATTGTTATAACCAGTATGCTGTACCGTCTCGGCGTTGATGTAATTGATCTTGGCAAACTACCCGATGACCGTGCTGCCATCCATGAGGCTTTCCTGCTGGCCAACAGTGAAGCTGATGCCGTGATGACCTCCGGCGGTGTCTCTGTAGGCGAAGCTGACTATACCAAAGAGGTGCTTGATGAGCTGGGTGAAACCCGATTCTGGAAACTGGCGATCAAACCCGGCAAACCATTTGCCTTTGGTCAGCTATCTGACAGTGTTTTCTTTGGGCTGCCTGGCAATCCTGTTTCCGCCACCATTACCCTTCACGCATTGGCTGTTCCGGCACTGCGGATAATGTCAGGCGAAGAAAATACGACTCCGGTCATGTTTAATGCAACCACTCAAACCCGTCTGAAAAAAGCTCCCGGTAGAAGGGAGTTTCAGCGTGGCATTCTCTCTACTGACGACAGCGGTAACCCTGTTGTAGTCACCACCGGCAGCCAGGGCTCTGGCATTCTTCGTTCCATGAATATGGCAAACTGCTACATCATTTTGACGGAAGAAAGCTGCGGTGTTGAACCTAACGACAGCGTTTTAGTTTTACCTTTCGATAATTTACTCTCGTAACAGCCCCCCCTCCTGCTTACATAGCGGTAAAAGCCACAGCTCTACCGCTCTCTTTTTTTTGATCTAAATCAATTTTTCATACGACAGTCTGAGGCATGCTTCCGCGGGGGAGATAACTCCAAACAGCCATGTGCGGGAAATGCTACCCACCCCAAACGACAGAAACAGGGCTGCATTTCCATGGTAAAAATGTAAAGGTATTGCTGCGTGAAATCAGATATTGAAATTTCAAGGGACGCAAAACTGATGCCTGTAACCGAGCTTGCCACCCGCCTCGGTCTGCTGCCAGAACACGTTGAACCCTATGGCCATTATAAGGCTAAAGTTAACCTTGATGCCTGTAAGAGTCTGTCCCATAAGCCCGATGGCCGCATGGTGATTGTCACCGCCACTACACCCACTCCTTTTGGCGAAGGCAAAACCGTAAACACTATCGGTATTACCATGGGTCTGAACTGCATTGGTAAAACAGCGATCAGCTGTATTCGTCAGCCCAGCATGGGACCGGTATTTGGTATTAAGGGCGGTGCTGCCGGGGGCGGTTACGCTCAGGTTGTACCGATGGAAGATTTCAACCTGCACCTGACCGGCGATATTCACGCCATCACCAGCGCCCACAATCTGGGTGCGGCCGCTCTCGACACCCGCCTGTTCCACGAACAGCGCGAGGGCTATGAAGACTTTGAAAAGCGCTCCGGCCTGAAGGCTCTGCGTATTGACCCTGCCCGTATCGTATGGCGTCGTGTCATTGACCATAACGACCGCGCTCTGCGCCAGATCACTATCGGCGAACAAACGCTCGGTATGGCCGACAACCAGAATGGCATTCCCCGCTCCGAAGGTTTTGATATTGCGGTGGCTTCCGAACTGATGGCCATTCTGGCACTGGCGACAAGCCTGCAGGATATGCGTCAGCGGTTCGGAAAAATGATCATGGCCTACAACCTGGATGGCGAGCCGGTAACGGCAGAAGATCTGCAGGTTGCAGGCTCCATGGCTGTGATTATGAAAGAGGCCATCAAGCCGACTCTGATGCAAAACCTGGAAGGTGGTGCCAGCTTTGTGCATGCAGGACCATTCGCCAATATCGCCCATGGAAACTCATCCATTGTCGCTGATCAGATCGCCCTGAAGCTGGCCGACTATGTGGTGACCGAGGCAGGCTTCGGCTCCGATATGGGCTTTGAAAAGTACTGCAATATCAAGGTACGTGCCGGTGGTAAGTCCCCCGATGTGGCTGCGCTGGTCTGCTCCCTGCGTGGCTTGAAGTCCCACTCCGGAGATTTCGAAATTGTTGCCGGTCGTCGTTTAGATCACGGCATGATCGACCCGAACCTGCCAGCACTGGAAAAAGGCATCAGCAACCTGCGTTTCCATATCAACAACGTGAAAAAGTATGGTCTGCCCTGTGTAGTTGCCATTAACCGCTTCCCTGAAGATACTCAGGAAGAGCTGGACTGGTTGCTGGAAAAGACTCAGGAATTAGGCGCAGATGGTGCAGCTATCAGTGAAGGTTTTGTTCACGGCGGTGAAGGCTGTATGGAAGTTGCCCGGGAAATCGATCGGGTCTGCAATGCCAAAAAGCCTTACTTCCAGTACCTTTACAATACCGAGGACAACATCACTGCCAAGCTGAACGATCTGGTGGTGAAGGGTTATGGCGGCAGCAAAGTGGTGATCAACGAGCAGGCCAAGCAACAGATCGCCGATCTGGAAGCAAAAGGCTATGGTCATCTACCAGTGTGCATGGCCAAGACTCAGCTCTCTGTCTCCCACGATCCAAATCTGAAAGGTGAACCGACTGACTTTGAAGTGCCAGTGCGCGAGGTTCGTCTCTCTGCGGGTGCAGGATTCGTCTACGCCCTGTGTGGCTCTATTATGACCATGCCTGGTTTGGGCTCACTGCCTGGGTACATGAAGATTGATATTGATGCCGATGGCAACATTATTAACTTAAGCTAGGCATCCGTTTTACCACCCACACAAACGTCAGACACAAAAAAACCGCAGCCTCTTGATTTCCTTACGAAAAACAAGAGACTGCGGTTTATTTATTTGGTCGGCGAGAAAGGATTCGAACCTTCGACCCCCACAACCCGAATGTGGTGCGCTACCAGGCTGCGCTACTCGCCGGAGTGAAGAAACGTAGCATTGAACTTTATCGATTTCAAATTGCACAGGTTGAATTTCAACCGGACGTGCAGTTTTGCTCTTTTCCGTGCCTAACTTTTTTTACTTGGCACTTTTTTTACTTCGAGTCTCGAGTGTCGCCATCCTGCTGGCTCGCAAAACGACCAGGGTCATGTTTCGGGACAGTTCTTCTCGAGAGGTAGTGCAGCAAGTCATAGAACAGAGAGCGTCGAAAATGGGTATCGGTCATTTTAAAAATGAGAGGCAGTTTGCAGAACTTGTGATTAGATGGCTTTCTTTTTTTGTGACTGATGGCGGAAGAGCCAGTCGACAATACGGCTGGAGGGGGTATAACCGTCAACGTATTTCAGCAGCAGCTCACGGGTGACATAGTAGTCATGATCCTGAAGGCTCATCATAATGTCGTCTAGTACCAGCTGCAGTTTCTCCCACGCAAGAAACTGTTCTCGAGCGGAGCAGATCTTCGGGTGCTCGGTATTGGTTACGCTGTCGCCAATCAGCAGCTCTTCGTAGAGTTTTTCCCCCGGACGCAGACCAGAGAAAGCAATTTCGATATCACCCTCCGGATTCTCAGCATCCCGCACAGTAAGACCAGAAAGACTGATCATTCGGCGAGCAAGGTCAACTATCTTTACCGGCTGCCCCATATCCAGCACAAAAACATCTCCCCCTTTTCCCATGGCACCAGCCTGCATAACCAACTGTGCAGCTTCAGGAATCGTCATGAAGTAACGGTTAATGTCCGGGTGGGTCACGGTTATCGGCCCTCCAGCGGCAATCTGCTCATGGAATACCGGAATAACTGAACCGCTGGACCCCAGCACATTACCGAACCGGACGATGGTAAAACAGGTTTTGTTCTTACCAGACAGCGCGTGAATCTTCGAGGAAGAGAACAAGTCGGGGCGATATAACTTTGGTATCGATTCCTCATTAAGCGACTGCAACACCATCTCCGCAAGACGCTTCGAGGCTCCCATCACGTTGGTGGGACGCACGGCCTTGTCGGTGGAGATCAGCACAAACTTCTCGACGCCGCAAACAATAGCGGCCTGCGCCGTATAGAGCGTACCCAGCACATTGTTACGCAATCCCTGAGAAAGGTTATGTTCCACCATAGGGACATGTTTGTAGGCCGCCGCATGGTAGATCGTTTCTACCTCGTAGATAGACATGGTTTCAACTAGACGATCAGGATCGTTAACTGAACCCAATACCGTGATCAACTCTATCTCGGCAAAATCTTCCTCTACCTCATCTTGGCGGCGCAGCTCTTTATCGATGCTGTAAAGATTGAATTCCGAATGATCCATTAACACCAGCGCCTTCGGCTTCAAGGCGATCACCTGCCGGGCAATCTCGGAACCGATGGAACCACCCGCACCAGTGACCATAACAACCTTGCCGATGATATTCCGAGTGAGGAGGCCATAGTCCGGAGGAACCGCGTCACGCCCCAGCAGGTCGCCGATATCGACAACCCGGGTCTGTTGCACATTCAGTCGACCACTGGCCAGATCGGCCATTGACGGAACAGAGCGCACCTGTACATCCAGACTCTCCAGTTTTGCCAATACGCGCTTTCTTGCCGAGCGTCTGGCTGAAGGCATTGCCAGTATAAATACTGCCGGTTTATGGGTGGTCATCAACTCGCCAATATTATCATTATCCCCATACCAGACAGGACAACCATAAATATGGTTACCAGCCAGACTGACGTTGTCATCCACAAAAGCAACCACGTTGTACTCTCGCGACCTTTTCAGGGCCATATAAAGCTCAGTACCTGAGACTCCGGCACCATATATAACCACAGGAATCTCATAGTTCAAACTGACACTGGGAAGTAGATCACTGAATGGAATCCCTCGCAGCCAGTGACATATCGCATAACGGCTACTGGTCACCAATATCAGAGAGAAAAACCAATACAGTACCGGAACAGAGCGAGGTACATTGAAGTCGGAGAGGACAATACAAGCAGAAAGAGTAATAAAGCCCAGAAAGCAGGCTCGGAAAATGGTCATGCTAACAAAGGAGCCCATATACCTAAGAATGGCACGGTAGAGACCCAAACGAATATAAAACGGAATAGACGTCACCGGACCAAGAGCAATCATCAGCCAGAACCCTGGCATGAATGCCTCCCTCGGTATTCCTGCAAAACGAATCTCGTATGCCAGCAGAACACTTAGCCAAATGGCAAGGATATCCACGACGATGGAGATAATTCGCTTTTGAGTGCGTGGCAGTGCAAGTACTTTTGATCGCATATAGAGTTCCTCAACTACAGAAAACACAAAGAGGATGGAAAGATGTTCCCTTGTGGCCTTTCATCCTTGAGAGGCAAGCAACAGAACATCTCTAATAACTTCACGGGTCGTGTGAATTTCAATCTGAGTCAGCGTTGGGTGCACAAGGAACATCAGACTGGTTTCACCCAGTTCGCGAGCAACTGGAAGGGGTTTATCCGGACGGTAGCCAGTACCATCGAATGCTTTTTCCAGATAGATCTCAGAGCAGGAACCTTGGTAGCAGGGAACGCCGCGTGCCACGATCTCATCAATGATTCGATCACGGCTCCAGTCTTTCTTTAAGAGTTCAGGGCGGACAAACACATAGTGTTTGTAACAAGCATGCTCCACCCCTTTGGGGATTTCAGGTACGCGCAGGGCGGCAAACTTACGACAGACTTCGTTAATAGCAGCCGCATTGGCTTGTCGTTGGCGAGTCCACTCTGGCATGCGTTTCAGTTGAATACGCCCGATCACCGATTGCATCTCGGTCATTCGCCAATTGGTGCCAAATGATTCATGGAGCCAGCGAAAACCTGGCGGATGTTTGCGGTTATAAACAGCATCAAAAGATTTACCGTGATCCTTATAAGACCACATCTTGTTCCACAGGTTTTCATCATTGGTGGTGACCATGCCACCTTCGCCACCAGTGGTCATGATTTTGTCCTGGCAGAAAGACCAGGTGCCGATGTGTCCGATGCTGCCCACCGCTTTCCCTTTATAGGTGGCACCATGTGCTTGGGCACAGTCCTCTATGACATAAAGATTGTGCTGTTCAGCAATTGTTAAAATCTCATCCATCTCACAAGGCCAACCTGCCAGATGAACACAGATAATCGCTTTGGTTTTTGGCGTTAAAACGGCACGAATGGTCTTGGCGGTAATATTCTGGGAATCTCTATCCACATCGGCAAAAACAGGAGTAGCACCGGCAGTGACGATAGATGTGGCGGATGCGAGAAATGTGCGGGATGTAACAATCACTTCATCACCAGCTTTTATATCAAGCGCCTTCAAGGCAAGATCTAAAGCCAGCGTGCCATTGCCAACGGCTATCGCATATTGAGTGCCACACCACGTTGCGAACTCTCTTTCAAACTCCCGTCCCTCTGTTCCAGTCCAATAATTAACTTTATTAGAGAGTAAGGTTTTGCAGACCTCATCAGCCTCTTCCTTGGTGAAAGAAGGCCATTGAGAAAATGGAGTATTTAGCATTTAAAGATTCACCAAAAAGATCAATTGATGCTCCGTGCAGGCACACCCACAACTTTTGAGCCACTATCAATATTTTTAAGAACAAGAGATCCTGCACCAACAATAACATTCGAGCCTATTTTCACGCCCTGAATAACATTGGCTCCCATACCAATCCAACTTTTCTCTCCGACAATCACACCACCGGCAAGAGCTGCTCTGGGGGATATATGGGAACCATCACCAATGACACAGTCGTGATCAATAGAACAACTGGTATTAAGAATGCTGGCTTTTCCTACTTTGGCATCGACATTAACGATAGCTCCTGCAAGAACAACAGTCCCATCACCAATATTTGCATAGGGGCTGACAATGGATTTAGCATGGATAACTACAGGAAACTTGGCTCCTGCATTAATACCTCGCTTTAACCACTGCAATCGAAGATCCTCATGATTGGCACCTACACCAAGAGCCATATGAGAGTATTGATTCACAAACAATTCGATATCAGAAACTTTCCCGATAACAGGCCAGTTACCAATCTGTTTTAAATCCGGGTAGCGATCATCAAGAAAAGCCACCTTCTGCCACTCACCAGAAGCCAATGCACAATCGGCGACAACTTTGGCATGTCCACCTGCACCCAATATCAAAATTATTTTTTCCACCTGATATCCCTATCATTTATTCACCACAGGAACACTATTCATTACAGGAACATAAGATACCCAAAGTTATTTATCTCTTTGTATCTTCATATCTTTGTGGTTCAGCTCTTCGCAAGATCCGGTAAAAAATGGCATCGGCGCATTATCATCTGCGTTGATCCCTTCTCGAAAAATAACTTTTTTAACCGTTATGAAAAGAATTTTTATATCCATCCATAAAGAGCGATTATCCACATACCAGATATCAAACTTGAATTTTTCATCCCAGGATATAGCATTCCGTCCATTGACCTGTGCCCAGCCGGTAATACCGGGTTTAACATTATGGCGGCGAGACTGCTCTTTAGAATAGAGCGGCAAATACTGCATTAACAAAGGTCTTGGCCCGACAAGGCTCATATCCCCTTTCAAAACATTATAAAACTCAGGCAACTCATCCAGACTCATACGACGAATAAAAGAGCCAAAGGAAGTCATTCGCTCCGCATCAGGGAGTGGCTGCCCATCCGCACCATTGGCATCTTTCATGCTGCGGAACTTAATCATGTCAAATGGTTTACCATCTCTGCCAGGACGAGTCTGACAAAACAAAACCGGACTACCCATGGTCTTGAAAACCTTCCAAGAAATAAAGGCCATGATTGGACTGAAGATAATAAGTGCGGAGAGTGACCCAAGAATATCAAGACATCGTTTTATCATATATTCGCTTACCATGATCAATTACATCGATTATTTCAGTGAATTTCACTTATCAAATAAGATATTAGATAGTTGCTGAGCTAGCTTTCCATATTCGTAGGGTTCCACACCCTTACGTCCATTTTCACCCATCTGTTTTCTTATTTCTGGTGGCATGCAGTAAATCTTCAGAATAGCCTCTGCAAGCTTTTCAGCATCTTCAGCCGGAACCTGTAGACCGGCTTTCATTTCTTCAACAGGTTTGTATTCTCCAGAATCAATGCCATAAATAATAGCCTTACCAGAGTATAAATAATCAAAAAACTTGTTAGGAGAAACACCAAATCTGAACAAAGGGTCATTAGTCAATCCAATATAACAAACGTCAAACTGAGTCAGCATGGCTTGAATTTCATCTTTTGGAATTGGATCAATAAAAAATACATTGGATAATTTTTTATCTGATACAGCCTGCTCCAGCTTAGCTTTTTCCCGACCTGATCCAACCAAAACAAAGGCAATATCAGAATATTCATGTAGCCTGTCAGCGGCATCAATAAGCGTTTTTAAAGTATTGGCAACACCTAAGGTTCCTGTGTAACCGACTACAAAGGGCTTATTTGGCAGTTGCTTTTGAGCCTGTGAATTTAATAGTATTTTCTGGTCAACCTCATCCTGTGAAAAACCATTAGGTATCCAGGTAAACTTCTCAGGTTTCATGCCGCGTGAAATCATATGTTTAAATGAGTACTTGAGGTTGGAGATAACAAAATCAGAACATTGATAAGCTCGATCTTCTACCCATTGCATGAGACGAATAAATGGATGACCTGGGGAGTAACCATCAATCTCTGTCAGACTTAAAGGCCATATATCTCGCACTTCAAAAACTAATCTGACACCGAAACGCCTTGCTAATCTTTGGCCACCAAGAAAAGAGAATGGTGAAGGCGATGAGCACAAAATAGCATCTGGCTTATCTTGAATTAATGTTGGTAGCTTCAAAATCTGCCATGGAAACAAAAACCAATTGATCACTCGCTGCTTACTACGAGATTCTGCATACGAAGGTAATTTAACCCAAACAAAGTTAATTCCATCAATAACTTCTAACTGAAATGCTTGATTAAAAACAGGTTTATTTCTCAGGAGATGATGAGATGATGAAGCAATAATGTAGACCTTGTATCCTTTCTTCACTAACTCTTTAGCCAGATAGAAATGTCTCCCACCCATACCTGTTGCAGGTGTCGATGCATATTGATTAATAATCCAGACAACTTTACTCATAGGACCATTTCATCAGTTCATTGACAATATTCTGGGATGTTCTGCCACCGCCATAAAGCTCGTTTGTATCATGCACCACACGTCCAAAATTATGATTTACAGACTCAATTATCTTTTTACAATCTGCTCCAACTATGTCATTAACACCTAAATTTACTAGCTCGACCCACTCGGTCTGGTCCCGTAGAGTGACACAGGCTTTACCAAAGAAAAAAGCCTCTTTCTGAACACCACCGCTATCAGTCAATACTAATCCACAGTTATTCAGAAGCCATATCATCTCCAAATAACCAACAGGCTCTATTAAGTGCACCTTCAATTCAAGACCGAGCTTTTTAATAGCATTATGCGTTCGAGGATGTAATGGTAGAACTACAGGGCTAACTGTTTGATGAATATCATTCAGTGCCGAAATAATACTAGTCAAACGTTCAGGGTCATCCGTATTTTCTGCTCTATGAACGGTAGACAAGATAAATCCAGGATCTAATTTAAAACCTGCAGGTGCAACGGCTCTTGAAGCAAAAAATAGTGCAGCATCCTGCATAACATCACCAACTTTAACAACTCTTTTACTTAAGTTTTTAAAGCCTTCACATTCCAAATTATGGATTGAAATATCAGTTGGACAAAGCAAGATATCACTCAAACGATCTGTTACTATTCTGTTAACTTCCTCCGGCATATGTATATCAAAACTACGCAAACCGGACTCAACATGTGCAATAGGAATATGTAACTTTGAAGACGCCAAAGCGCCAGCCAGGGTTGAGTTAGTATCGCCATAAACTAAAACACCATCTGGTTTGTGTTCAATTAGAGTTTTCTCAATCTCTACCAGCATGCGACCAGTCATTTCACCATGATTACCTCCATGAATATGGTGATGTATCTCAGGTCGTGAAATATCAAGCTGATTAAAGAAAATATCAGACATATTGGCATCGAAATGTTGCCCAGTATGGACCATAATCTCTTCGATACCATCAACATTCTGAATCTTATTAGAGATCATTGCTGCCTTTATAAACTGCGGTCTTGCACCTACAATACTAACAAATTTATTCATACCTTATATTCGCTCAAGATCAAATTATAATAATTAATTAGTTTTTTTTTTAAATCTTCATTCTCAAATATTTTATCTGACTTTATCCTAAACAGATCTCATCTCATCAGACATTGTGCTGCTCTTGGCTTTAATAACATTTGGCAAGTAGGCACACAATCTAACCTGCAAATACCACACGACTTAAAAATAACATCAGGCATACTGCAATTAAAATCGTACCCAATATGTATGAACCCTTCCTTAATACTATTCGTGTATTCAATTTCATAAGAAATAACACTTATTTTTATAAATTAAAGTTTTAAATATAATGCCGTAACTATTTTTATTCATACATCATGATTCATAATTTTATCATAGAAACTAAACAACTTTTTCTCTTCTATTTTCCAATTATATTTATCTAAAATAGCTTTTCTGCCATTTTCTCCCATACTTTGGGCTTTATCTGGATTTTCAAAGAAAAAATCAATTGCATTTGCTATTTGTTGTGGATCTAACGGATCAACCAAAACTCCACACCGACTACCTTCTATAATGTCATGCCAAAGAGTGAAGTCTGAAGCAATTACAGGTATGCCAGAGGCCATATATTCAAACATCTTCACAGGAAGAGAATCTATATAATTTGAAACAGGATGCAATGTCACGATTCCAGCAAAGGATTTTGAGTAAATTTCTCCAACACTGCTTCTATTCAAAAAACCATACTCATTTACTTTTTCCCAACCAGGTACTGATTTAACTTTTCTTTCAACAGCAGGCTCACAAAAATTTCCACATAGATTTAGGCGAACATCACCCTTAATCAGCCCCATGGCATCACAGAGTTCTTCTATACCACGAATCCGAGCAATACCACCAAGATAACAAATTTCTGGTTTCTTATTGTTCGAATTTGCAGCATCAACAAACTCATCAACAAGAGGAAAATTATTAATATCTACCGTATTTGCATTTATTTTTAAAAACTTATCTCGAATAAAAGGTGTCGCGGCAACAACACCATCAAATTTTTTACATGCCCACTTCTCAAAACATGCAAAGGTTTTGGAAAGCAACCATAAAACCGCTCTATTTAGATAGGGTTTACCTAATAATTGTTTAGGGACATCTTCATGTGAGTCAAAGATGACCTTCTTCCCTTTACGCTTAAGCTTCAGCCCAACAGGAATAAGCTCAGGATCATGGATATGATAAATATCACCATCCAGCTCTAAGGCTTTTTTATAGATTAACTGTGTCGATTTGAAAATTCTCTGCCGACGACTCGCCGGACAACCAATATCAAATATCTCAACACCTGATAATTTCTCATTGCCTTTACCATCAGCAACTAACAAAACAACATCATTATCACCCCTGTAGTTCAACAAGGATAGGCATTGCTTATTAAAGATACGAACATCAGAACGAGGATGAGCACTGGTTAACACGATAGACTTCAAAACTCACCCTCCCTTGTCAGCACTTATAACTTCTGTTTTATCAGAATGAGTTAAATTCATCCCTCCATACAATGTCACAACCGCCAACACTCCAAACATAATCCTAAGATCGGTAAGACTTGATGATTTCAATGCATTCAACATCAAATAAAGGAAAATAATCATCCCATACAGGGAAGCATTTTTTATTGCAAAGGCACAGGATAGCAAGAAACAAACAAAAACAATAAGACCCACCATTCCTAACTCAAACCAGACTTCCAATATAATATTATGTGGGTAACCTCTCTCATCAACACCCGTAGTAACAACCGTAAAACTACCAATCCCATAACCTAGAATATATTTATCAGAAATAAATTTAATTGATTTTTCTATATAACCTATGCGGGCACCGACTGAAGCGCCTTTATCGTCTGAAAACAATAGCGACAGCCGAAAAAGTGTTCGAGATAAAACACCACCCTGTGGATCAAAATCACCACCAGAAAGAGAAAGAGCTATGATGGATACCAGAACGACGACTCCGGCTCCACCAATGAACAACATAACAACATGCCACGCCTCAAACCCTCTAATCAACCTTTTATAAAACCAATAAGCAACAAGCGGACAAGTCAGCAATACACAAAAAACAAGTGGACCTCTTGCTGCTGTGGTAAATAGCAGAAATAATGCTATCAAAAGAGCAAAAATATGCATGTAATGTTTTTCAAACAACAACCCTTCCCAGAAAAACTCCTTGCGGTAGAGAAGAGACAAATACACAATACCCCACAAATAACCAATCAACAGATAAAACGAAGCAACAAAATTACCGCTATCAAGCTCTCCAGGATCAGCACCACTTATACTGGCATCAAGTTTAGAAATATAAATTAATGTTGCAACCAAAGAAAAAACAAAGAGAAGCGTAAATAACAGCTTTGGATTGACTCTAATAACAAAAGGATAATAAAAAGCGATGAAAACTGTAAGCCACAATATCGCTTTCCAGAAGCCATAACTGGACGAATACGTGTATACCAAGGTCATCAACAGCCAGAAAGTAAACACCATAAACAAGGCTATTGAGATCTTTTGACTCATGTTCAAAAAATCGAGAAATAGTGAACTGTCATTCTTATAGGACTCCATCATATGCAGACCCATAATCATACATAGGACAATCCCAAGCAGAAGCGTTATATCACCAGGTACGTGTATACCATACAAAAATAATAGTGCTTTGGTTCCACCAGAAACAAGATAGAAAAAAAATATTATAGTGCGCAAAAAATCTTTTTTAAAAAGATTTATTATTTTACCGGTATCAAAAAAACCAATACGCATCTAATAAAACCCCTGAAAAACCATAACTCAAAAACTTAACTGCTCTTCATACAAGGCATTACTTTCAACGTAAAAAGTAAAACTAAAGACCCTATAAAATAAACAACACCATTCACAATACTGAAATACAAAACAGCATCAAGAAAATCAATTTTATTCATAAAACAAAAAACCAAAACCAATATCTGCAAAATAAAAGAACAGATATTAAATATCAGGCTAAATTTGAAATTTTGAACTATTACATAAGCAGTTGATATACAAAAATAAGGAAATTTAAAAATCAACCAAATTGCCATGTACTTAGCAATTGTCCCGGCCGCTGACCAAGACTCTCCAAAAACAAGACTAAAACCAAACTCACCAAACAGAAATACCAGACCGAATGGTATAACACCAATAAATATCATTCTGGTATAGAGTTTGGACGTAAGTATGAAAATATTTCCTGTATCAGCTAATGTTTTTGCTGCTTTTTCATAGTATACCTGCGAAACTGCAGCACCTATTAAGGTGACTGGAATAACCATAACTTTAAGCGCCAAACCATAGTAACCTACCTGATCAACCATAAACAGATAAGAGAAAAATATGATTGGCAAATGAGCTGAAATACTATTGAGCAGAGAAGCCCAAATATCATATATCGGAAATTTCGAATATTTTTTTGCATACTTAACAAGTATGCCAGAACTTTCAACATTTTTGGGTCTATCTTTCGACAATAAAACCAATACTATTGCAAGTTGCCCAGCTAATAGACCATGAAGCAGCCCTTGTTCCACCTCTAAGTAACCAAAGATTAACATGACAGCAGAACTAACAAAGGCCTGGGTAATTCTACCTATCGCCATCAGACGATAATTTTTTATCCGATTTTGCCAAACACTAAGTGACTGCCAAATTCCGACAAGAAGAATACTAAACGGAAGAATAAAGCAGTATCCATCTGAAAGTAACTTATAACCATGCGAATCATGTAAATCATGCGCGCCATGTAATACTTCAAAAAACTTCCAATAGATATATAACAAAAACAACAGAGCAGAAAAGCACAATGCTATTATGCAAGAGAGATAGAAAACTCTGGCAGCATCTTCTTTTTTGTCTGGAAGCATAATGGCATGTTGATATCTTCCATTTGCTATAACTCCAAGCACACCTATTATCGACATAAGCAGTGCCCATATACCAAACTGTTCTGGTGAATATAAACGAGTCAGTAATGGGCTTATTAAGATAGGTATTGCCTGAGCTGTGGCAGTACCCGTCATCAAGATTATGACATTCCTTATAAATTCATTATTTAATTTCTGATGGAGCATTGATTTTTCTCTTTATGATCACAAGACCTTTTGATCTTGTGCATCTAAATATTATTCCCCCAATCCACTTACAACGCTCTCCTGATCTTTTAATGATAAATTAGGATAAAAAGGCAAACTCATAACTTTATTAGCCAGCTCTTCACTCACTGGCACATGAGCCATCTTATCAGCAACCGCAGGTTGTAAATTCAAGGGGAATGGATAATGTATAGCTGTAGGAATACCAGTTTCTTGTAATTTATTTTGGATATCCATCCTGTTTACAACCTGAAGAGTATACTGGGCAAAAACACTCACATTATGAGGCTCAATATAAGGCGTGATAATATTGCCTTTGTCTGTAAGCATTTCACTATAGCGTTTTGCAACTTTTGCTCTGGCATCCAACTCTTCATCAAAAATTTCCAGCTTGGCTAATAAAATAGCTGCCTGAAAGGTATCTAAGCGGCTATTGACACCGGCTCGAACATGATAATATCGCCGCTCCTGACCATGACGCGCCACTTGCCTAAGGACTACAGCTAACTCATCATCATCTGTAAAGATAGCGCCACCATCTCCATAGCAACCTAATGGTTTGGATGGGAAAAAGCTGGTGCATCCTATGGTACTTAAACTACCGGAACGACGCCCTTTATATGTTGCACCAAAACTTTGAGCGCCATCTTCAATGACCGGAATATTGTACCGATCGGCTATCTCATTAATCGCATCAAAATCTGCACATTGACCATAGAGAGATACTGGAATGATAGCTTTGGTTCGTTCCGTAATTGCCGCTTCAAGAAGTGCTGGATCAAGATTGCAGGTTTTTGGATCCACATCAACATAGACGGGTTTTGCTCCCAATACGACCGATGTTTCAGCCGTCGCAATATAAGAAAATGCAGGTGTAATCACCTCATCCCCTGGCTTTACACCCACGGCCATGAGTGCAATATGCAACGCATCAGTACCATTGGCAACAGAGATACAGTGTTTTACACCGACATAGTCAGCCAATTTTTCTTCGAGCTCAGTAACTTCAGGACCGAGGATATATTTTCCGTGCTCTAATACTGTTTGAATTCTGCGATTAATATCTTTTTCTATAAGACGGTACTGGGATTTTAAATCGATAAATTCCATAGTGTTCACTTATAAAATGTTTTAATGATAAAGATCAGGCTTTGGATACTTTTCCATTTTGAAGACGGTAAGTAATCTGAGTATCCTGACACAGATATTCACCATCCCCTTCCAAAGGAAGGCTCAGGCGTTCACCATATTCACTCATCCAGCCAATCTGTTTGGCCGGTACGCCTGCCATCAATGCATAATCGGGAACATCTCGGGTAATGACCGCACCCGCTGCCACAAAAGCGTACTTCCCGATCATCGCTCCACACACGATGGTACAGTTTGCTCCCAATGTGGCTCCCTGCTTGACGAGTGTATTCCGATATTCATTCTTACGGTTAACTGCGGAACGAGGATTATAAACATTGGTAAAAACCATGCTTGGCCCACAGAACACATCGTCTTCCAGCGTGACATTGTCATAAACAGAGACGTTGTTCTGGATTTTAACGTTATCGCCAATTTTCACTTTGTTCCCGACAAAGACATTCTGTCCCAACGAGCACCCTTTTCCGATAACCGCCTGACCACAGACGTGCACCCAATGCCAGACGTGGGTACCACTACCAATAGTGGCACCCTCATCAATAATTGCCCTATTGTGGGCGTTATAATTTGATGCCGTCATATTAATAGTCCAGTGGGAGAGAGACTGTTTGCCCATCCCGAGCCGAAATATACGCTGCAATCAATACCTCAAGAGATTTCAGACCTGCTCTTCCATCAGTTTCTGGTTCAGCTCTGCCTCGCAACGTATCAACAACGTTTTGGTAGTAGAGTGGATGACCAAATCCATACACTGACGTTGTCTCATAATTTGCTGAAGCAATATCAGCATCGTAAGAGGCGGGCTCAGCAAATGTCCACTCATGGATTTTATTAACCGCTACACCACCAATACGTACAGTTCCTTTTTCACCCAGTATGGTTATTGAACCTTCCAGATTATTGGGGTAGGTACACATAGTCACGGCCATGGATCCGAGTGCACCATTACGCCAACGTACATTCATCACGCCAGTGTCTTCGACTTCAATATTTCGATGGGTAGACGTCATGCACTGAACATCTTCAACCTGCCCAACCAGCCACTCCATCAGATCAACATAGTGGCTGGCCTGGTTCATAAAAGCCCCACCATCCATCTCCCACGTACCGCACCAGCTGGCCCGGTCATAGTACTCTTGAGGACGAGTCCAGAATACGTTCAGATGCACCATGTGGATTTTGCCAAAACGATTTTCGTTCATGGCGCGCTTTAATAGCTGCAGCGTGGCATTCCTGCGATTTTGCTTGACCACAAAAAGCCTGACGCCCGCGTCATCACAAGCTTTCACCATCTCCACACCATCAGTCCAACGGGTAGCCATAGGCTTCTCACTGATGACGTTGATACCGGCTTTTGCAACTTCCATCGCTTGTTTTGGATGCAGACCGCTGGGCGTACAGAGGGAAATAACATCAAGCTGCTCATTAGCCAGTAATTGATCCAGCTTTTCATACCCTGGAACACCATAATCAGCGCTGGCTTTGCGCAAAACTTCCGGATCGACATCACAGACAGCGACTAGCTCAAAATCATCGGAATGATGCTTTATCGCCTCTCCATGCTTTTCGGAAATACGACCACAGCCAACAAGGCCAATACGGATTTTTCTATCGGTAATTATCGGAAATATTCCTGCCATCTTAGACCCCTTTCGTCTTATGCTCTTACAATATGATCAGCCGCACCCGGATATTTACCGCGGGTATCAACAATCAGGTGAGCATGTTGGGCAATCATTGGATAATCGAACGCGGTGTGATCCGTCGCCAGCAGTACGCCATCAAAGCTGCTGATGGACTCCGGTGTCAGTGCCACACTGCTCAAATCAAAGTGGTGTTCACGCATATCAGGGAAGACAGGAACATGGGGATCGGAATATTCGACAACGGCCCCCTTTCTTGTCAGACCTGACATCAACTGTACGGATGGTGATTCACGCATATCATCAACGTTTTTCTTGTATGCAATACCAAGCACCAGGATTTTGCTACCTTTCAGAGTTTTACCACGATCATTAAGAGCATCTACAAGTTTGTCTATCACAAACCTTGGCATATAGGCGTTGATCTCACCGGCCAGCTCAATAAAACGGGTGTGAAGACCATACTCGCGGGCTTTCCATGTCAGGTAAAACGGGTCGATGGGGATACAGTGACCTCCCAGACCAGGACCCGGATAGTACGGGGTAAAACCGAATGGCTTTGTTGCCGCTGCGTTAATCACCTCATGAATATCGATATCCATCCGGTCAGCAACAACTTTCATCTCATTGACCAGACCAATATTGACAGCGCGGTGAATATTTTCCAAAAGTTTGGTCATCTCTGCAGCTCTCGTTGAAGAGACAGGAACAACCCTATCTATCGCCACACTGTAGAGAGCTATACCTGCACGCAGACATGCGGATGTATGACCACCACAAATCTTGGGAATTGTGCGGGTTTCAAAATTTGGATTGGCAGGATCTTCTCTTTCCGGAGAGTAAACCAAAAAAGCATCTTTACCGACGTCAAGACCAGCCTTTTCCATAAGAGGCAACAGCTCTTCTTCTGTTGTTCCAGGATAAGTCGTGCTTTCCAGAGAGAGAATATGGCCTTTACGAAGGTATGGCACCAGACTTTCAGCGGTATTGACAACAAAGCTGAGATCAGGCTCACGATGTTTATTCAACGGCGTAGGTACACAGAGTATAAGAGCATCCGCTTCTGTAGCTTTTGAGAAATCTGTCGTCGCTTCAAAAAGTCCACTCTCCACCGCATCGGCTATACAGCTGGAGTCGATATGTTCTATATAACTAAGACCTTGATTGAGTTTCTCTACTTTATCCTGGTCTATGTCGATACCCCGTACCTGGTAACCTTCTTCAACGTAGCGAAGCATGAGCGGAAGGCCTACATAACCAAGACCAACAATACCAATAACCGCTGTGCGGTCTGAGATTTTTTTAATAAGACTCTGTTCTTGATTCACTTGAATAAACCTTCCTTGGAAACAGTGAGCTTTAACCTACCTGAGAGGTAAAAACATGTTGATTGCATGTCAAACAGCCATGAGCGGAAAATGCCGCCCATCCCAGTATGGGTTTCGCATCTTGTGCAAGAAGCGTTTGCTAGCGGGTATTTAAAAGTGTCTGATTAAGACGACTCAGAAGACTGCTCGTCTTCATGGCTATAGTATTTATAACTGCTCTCGATCTCCTCCTTGCTCGATTCAGTCTTATTAAGAACAACACCCGTGATATGGGCATGGCTCTGTAGTAATCGGTCAATCGCAGCCGTAATCTCCTGAATGTGTATCCGGCCGCTTTCAACGACGTAGATCATGCCATCACTTTCCTTGCTTACCATCAGGGTGTCAGCAATGCTCTGGACGGGTGGGCAGTCCAGAATGATGTTGTCGTAATACTTGCGCAGATATCTAATCATCAGGCTAAAGCGTTTACTGGCCAACAGCTCTTGAGGATTGGGCGGAATAACGCCCGAAGGCATAACATCTATTTCACCGACAGTGAAAATACATTCATTCCCTTTACAGGTACCACTAAGCAGGTTAGACAGACCAGAAAGTCCATTCTTCATACCCAAACGTTTTTCTAAAGTCGGTCGTCGCATATCACAGCCAATAATGATAGTTTTTCCCAACCGTCCCATGGCCAGAGCCAGATTACAGCTGATCGTAGACTTTCCCTCCTCCGGTACGGAAGATGTTACTGCAAAGACTTTGTGACCTTTCTCTAAAGTCGTCAGCGCTATGCTGGTACGAATAGTGCGAATCGCCTCACCAAAACTGTGTTCATCATCGTCCATAAAGAGTCGTTGCATCTCCTCTTCATTCTTGTCACGAACAATTGGCAACAGACCCAGCACTGGCAAATTCAGTTTATCCTCAATATCCTTGGCTTTGCGGATAGTGCTGTTCATCATCTCCAACAAGAAGGCAAGGCCACAGGAGACCATCAGAGAAAGAATCGCGGAGAGGGTGATGATAAAACTCCTCTTGGGCTTGATCGCCCCATAGCGAGGATAAGCTTCGTCGACAATACGAGCATTGGATGTCTGCAAGTCTGAAGTGGCGTTTGTTTCCTGAATACGCTTAAAGAATGCAGCGTACAGATCTTTGTTGGTTTGTACGGCTCGCTCCAGTGCTTGCAGGCGGAACTGTTTGCGGTTTATCTCCTGCACCCGTCTTCGGGATTCAGCAACAGCCTTACTTAAAGAGGCTTCGGTCGCCTTGGCCACCTTGTGCTCATTCTCAATACCGCTAAGAATCTGTTCCACCTGCAGGGCGATATTGCTTCGAATACTGATCAACTCGGACTGAACAGCCATCATCTTGGGGTGTTTCGAGCCGTAGCGTAACGAGAGTTCCTGCACAGTACGCACAATCCTCGCCTCTATGTGTTTCAACTCCTTCATCAAGGGGTCGGCAAGCACCGCTGGTAAGGAGGAAAGATCCATTTTATCCTTACTGTCTCCCTCTTGAATTTGGTTATAGATATTACGGCTTACTGTCAGAGTCTGTCGCTCTTTCAGTAGCGAACGGGTCAAGGTTTGAAGTTCGTTATTAGACAAAGTAAGAACACCCTTCATCTCCACCAGATTTTCCTGTTCACGATAAGCCTGCAATTTCCCTTCAGCCTTGGTCAGTTTCTCCGCCAACTCCTGCAAGCGGGCCTGCATCCAGAAAGTGGCACTGGCGGTCTGGGAGACTTTTGCTTCCAGGTAAGAGTCGATATAAGAGTTGGCGACAGCATTGGCGATGCTGGCCGCCCGCTCCGGATTTTTGGACGTGACATTAACCTTAACAATCTGGGTTTTCTTGATGGGTGATATCTGCACAGTTCCCAGCAGTGTGCTGATGGTATTGTTGAGAATGCGAATGCTCTTGTCTTTCTTGACCGGTTCTTCTTTTTTTATCGATTTCACAGACGGCGTAATACCTAACCAGCGCCGCCAATCTAACAATTGAGCATGCCAGGGCTTAGGGCGAAGGATGCTGTTGTACTCAGGATCTTCGAGCAGATTAAGCCGCTTGATCACCTTTTCCATAACACTGCGGGATTTCAGCACCTCGTACTGGGTATTCAGGTATATGTCGGTGTCGCCTTCCAGACCATAGAGTTCTTCAACAGAGAGCACCTTTGCCTGTTCCCGTTCGAGTTCAAGCATGGCGGTAGCCTGATACACAGGTGTCATCGAGAACGCCGCCAAAGTCGCTATCATGGAAGCAGCCACAGTGACGCCGGCAATGGCCCACTTGTATTTTTTCAGAGTCTGGACCATCTCCCGAGGGGAGATAACATCCTGATCTGGCAGCGTTTGTTTTGACGCTGTCTGGGGCACGGGCAAAGACTGCATCAGAAGAAACTTTCTCTCACATTGATGATATCGTCAGGCAGTACCGGCTTATCCAGCTCCATCCTTTTGGTGGATTTTTCACCGCTCCGCTCCCTGGTAACCTCAACACTGTCCTTGCTCGCTCTGGGGGAGAAACCACCCGCCAGAGCCACAGCCTTCTCCAGAGTAAGGCCCGGCTCAAAAGAGAAGCCACCTGGGTCTTTTACCTCTCCATAAACAAAGAACTTACGGTATTCAGTGATGATGACATTGACTCGGGGGTTGACCAGATAATCCCCTTTCAGTTTTTCGATGATTAAACTTTCCAGCTGACCAACAGTTAATCCGAGCACCCGTACCTCACCAAAAAATGGATAGGAAATGGTGCCGGCGTCGGTCAGGCGAGACTTCACATTGAGATCATCTTCACCAAAGACGCTGATTTTTATCTGATCACCAGCATCCAGCTGATAGGTTGAGACTGTGACTCCCTCTTCAGCACGCACAGCACCGAAAAAGGCAATAGCACACCCTAGCAAGAGCATCTGTATTTTTGATAAGGACATGGTGCCCTCTTAAAAAAGGATTTATCTTCACGGAAATGAATAAACCACTTTTCAATTATTCAATCAGCTAATCGTTAATTTATTGACGCTGGATTAATAAAATAGTCATCGGTGGAATATGTAACCCACCAAAAATAATGCACATAGGTTTAATCGAGAAATATTAAATACGCTACCGCCCGCCAAGTGTGGTATCACCCTGACAAACCAAACGCAGAAACAGAAAATAACTTTCAATCCATCGCCAGTATGATTTCGGCATCGTCATATTAATAATTAATAAAACGGTTAATCTCTCAGCTATCCGCCAGCCTTTTTTACCAGACCAAAAGGCTTTACATTAATGGGGATCAAGACTGTCCTGTCGCAGCGAGGCGGGATTCAGGCAATAGATGCGATCATGAGGTATCGAGAGCAACTTCAATCCTGCCAATATCGGCAGCGGCCAATATCAGGCAAGATTAAGATTGATTGAGGGATCTATGCAGTGAGATCTAACGGACGAAGATCTATATCAGAGAAAGCTGCAACTGCGCTTCAAAGTTCAATAGCTTTTGTTTTCTTTCTATGCCAAATGCATAGCCTGTCAAAGAACCGTCTGCCCCAATCACCCTGTGGCAGGGAATAATCAGTGCAATCGGATTACAACCATTAGCGGCCCCGACAGCGCGGGAGGCAGAAGGCCTGCCAAGCTGACCGGCCAACTCACCATAAGAGCAGGTTGTACCGTAAGGAATGGTCTGTAGTGCTTTCCACACCTCTTTCTGGAAAGGTGTACCTTCCGGAGCCAGAGGCAGGTCAAAATTACGTCGCATACCTGAAAACCATTCATCCAGCTGCTGGCATGCCGCTGTCAGGATAGCATCACTCTCTCCACTCAACGGTTCATCGTCAGGAATAAAATCATGGCGGGAAGCAAGAAAGGTCACTCTCTTCAGAGCGCTGCCATCACTGAACAATAGTAATGGTCCCAAGAAGGATTCATAGAGCTGATAATTCATGGCCAAACACCCAAACACCGCACACTTCAACGAAAGTAGGATTGATCCAGCCGAGTTAAGCTGGCACTGTGCCAGATGTTATGCCCAACATTACATACATGCAATCCGATTTTGTTTCTCACCCCGCAATCGTCTTATCCCATCATTCCAGGCCCATTTCAGACCAATGTCTCACAGACCTATGTCCAACAGACGAGCGGGGACTAAATCCGTATCTTGAATCCATAAGTTAATCAAAGTGACCAAAAAATAGTTCGGTGAATAAGTTATTAAGGAGGTGCACCGTGGCTCTTGAACTCTATATTGAGGAGTACCATGAACTGGCTGTTCTGACACTGGCAGGTACTGTGCTAGCCAGCACTGCCAGCTACCTGCAGGAGACCGTGACCACGCTGTTGCAGAACGGGCACACCCGCATAGTCATCGACTGCGAAAATCTGATTTCCATTAATAGCGATGGGCTGGCCATACTCTCTGATTTAGTACGGATATTGGCCTCCAATGAAATCGAGGGGCGGATTGTTCTCTGCAATACCAGCACCAATATACGGGATTTGATCCATCTCAGCGGGCTGGATCAATTTATTGAGACGGTGCCCGACAAAGGCGATGCCATTGACCGGATAATGCACTAATCGACACAGTCAGGAGGTGTGATCATGGGCAATCATATAACCAACAAAGGTAACAGCATAATCTCTTCAGACGTTATGCAGTCACGTAAACGTAAGCATAAACGCAAGAAACACAAGGAACGCACCGTAGCGCCCAGCGCTGCTAAAACAACCTCATTGTTGCCCTCGTCGACGATGACTCCGCACCTGTGCCAACGGAATACATCCCCAAAGTCAGGAAATAACACATCCCGCAATTCTGAGTCTAAAGATAGAAAACGGCGGACTAGATCGAGATCGAGATCGAGATCGAGATCGAGATCGAGATCGAGATCGAGTTCGCACGAGAGGCTGACATGCGTTTTCCGCACTGAGTCACAAGACCCTATCGCACCAACAGACGGTAGCCAGAAAACGGGAGAAGAGGGAAAAAAAAGGCTGATGGAGAGAGTGTGCTACTGCCTGTCATCACCAAAACGGATTATCAACAGTCTGCTCAGCGTGTTTTTGTATGCAGGTACTTACGCAGTCCTTGCCAGCGGTGTTTTAGGGGTCATCGGAACAGTTCTGTCACCCATTGGGTTGGTTATACCCGCTCTGCTGGTGACCGTCGTGGTCGGAGTCGCTATTGGCACCGGAGCCATTATCGGGATGCGCAACGCCCTTCAAGACCGCTCCGTACTTCCGGAAGACAACCCTCACTGGCTGGAGCTACTCAGCAAGATTGCCTTCTGGCACAGAATCACCTCTACCGCTCCCTAATCAGATTCAGCATTGAGAGCTGAAAAAAACACCCCGACTCGTGGGTCGGGGTATTCAGGGAGAAAAGTCAGAATTTACTTGGTACCAAAGATCTTGTCACCAGCATCACCCAGGCCAGGCAGGATATAACCCTGCTCATTCAGACCATCATCAATAGAAGCGGTAAAAATCTCCACATCCGGATGCAAGTCCAGCACCTTTTTGATGCCTTCAGGCGCAGCGACCAGAACCAGAACACGGATACTGGTACAACCTGCCTTCTTCAGCATATCGATGGTCGCTACCATGCTGCCGCCGGTGGCCAGCATAGGATCAACAACCAGCGCCATACGCTCATCGATCTGCTTGCACAGCTTCTCGAAGTAAGGCACCGGCTCCAGAGTCTCCTCATCACGGTAGAGGCCGACAACGCTGATACGGGCACTGGGGATCAGATCGACAACACCATCCAGCATACCCAGACCGGCACGAAGAATAGGCACAACGGTGATTTTCTTGCCCTTCAGGCGCTGTACGGTGATATCGCCACACCAGCCATCAATAACCGTGTCTTCGACTTCCAGATCTTTGGTTGCTTCATAGGTGAGCAGGGAGCCCACTTCACTGGCCAGCGTTCGGAACGCCTTGGTGCTGATCTCTCTCTCACGCATCAAACCCAGCTTGTGTTGAATAAGGGGGTGAATAATTTCGCGTACGCTCATAGCGGGCCTCAGCAGGAATAAAGTTGCAGATCTAAGAGGGGTTGGTCGTATTGTAAGCGTCAAAGGGGCTGACTCCAACCTCTTACATCCATCATCGACTAAGTGATCATCACAACCAGACTCATTATTGATTCAGCGTCACAAGCCCTGTATGTTTCCCGCTTTATACTGAATGCCGTCGCATGCGACAGCAGGCAACACTCTATCCGACTCCGAAGAGAGGCTCTTCACCATGTCCATTGATCTGGACCACATTCGCCAAATTTTTGAAGAAGCTGACTGCCTGTTTACCCGGGAACAAGTTAATGTCGCAATTGAAGGGATGGCGGCGGAAATCTCCGCAAAGCTATCTGATAAAAACCCTCTGGTATTCGCGGTGATGAATGGCGGCCTGGTGTTCTGTGGCAAGCTGCTCACCCATCTGCACTTCCCGCTGGAGTCCTCCTACATGCACGCCACCCGCTATCGGAATACCACCTGTGGCGGCGAACTGGACTGGAAAGTGCCACCCGCTCAGGAGCTGAAAGGCCGTCACGTATTGATTACCGATGATATTCTTGATGAGGGTCACACACTGGCCGCAATCGTGGAATATTGCCGTGCCGCTGGTGCCGCCGAGGTTCTTACGGCTGTTCTGGTGGATAAAAAGCATGACCGGAAAGCCCAGCCTGGCCAGAAATGTGACTTCACCGGCCTGGAGTGCGAGGATCGTTATATTTTCGGTTACGGTATGGATTATCAAGGCTACTGGCGTAATGCGCCGGGCATTTATGCCGTGAAAGGTCTCTGATTATTCAGCAGAATCATCCGGCTCAGTGGTGGGTTCACCTCCTGCCACTGGTCGGGACTGTGTTTGAATGGCTTTCTGATCAGCTTTACCCTGTATCTGAAGTGTTTTTATCTTTGCGGCATTGTTTTTCAGGCTTTCCTTGGCGTCCGCCAAACGTCGGTGGGGCGCTGATTTTTTCTTGAACGCTGCATCAGTCGTTGCTCTTCCCTTATAGATATCTTTCACAGATTGTTTGGCGCTGGAAATTTCTTCCTTGATGCTGGCGCGCTCTTCAAGTGCTTCCTGTTGGGCGACATAATTTGTTTTATTTAGAGAAGCAGAGAGCTTTTTACGCAGCAGTTTATCGTCATCTTTTGCCCTGGTTTTAAAAGTTCCGAGCTGTGACTCTAACTCACTTACCTTCTGTTTAGCGGGTTCCAGAGCCTTACGAATGTCAGCTTCATTATCTTTCACCAGTCTCAAAGGTGTCCCTACCTGACCGGGGAGCGCAAACTGATTATCTCCCCCAATATAAGAGCTCTCGCTATTCCAGCTGAGCTTTACGTTCTCCCCTTCATTAAATGCAGATTTATTATCCAGTAGCTTGTTAAGTGCCTCGAGATTGGCAAGATCGGCTTTTGCTTGCTCAAGATCCTCCTTGATGCCATTCACCTTACCTGCTGATTTCACGCTGACCTCTTTTATCACCTTTAGTGCTTTTTGAACCGATGCTGAGGGCGAGGGAAGCGGCTTAGCAAAACGACTGAACAGTGCTTTTGGGTTCGGCAGGCTGTCTCCCCGGGGAAGAGCCGGTATTTTATTCTTGATAGTTTCAGGCAGAGAAATAGCCCGTTCTTTCAGGGACGTTGCCTTACCTTTTATATTTTCTCCTGCTTTGCTCAGGACATCTTTGGGATCGCTCTTGACAGCACTAAGCCCTCTTGCAACCTGGCCGTACAACCCTATCCCGGTTCTTTTGGCAGTCGTCAATTTACCGCCCGCATATCCCTTGAGCTTGCCTGCAGCATCCAGGGTTCTATCTTTCGGATCGCGAACAAAGGCTTTCGTGATCGTTAATGCGGATTCGCCAAACGCCTTGCCGGCGTGCACTATATCAAGAACTAACCCCTTAATACCATCAGCAGCGGGCTGAGCCTTACTTTTTAGCTGGTTCAATACGTTTCTCAGTCGGGCCTGCACATTCTCAGTCTTGCGTTCGCCGATAGCCGTATTCTCAGGTGAGGTTGACCCGGCATCATCGGGAACCAGCAAAGAAGAGGACGGCGCGGTTACGGAAACGGGGCGGGAGCCACTGCCAAAGGGGACCGTCTTCGTCGGGGTTTGCTCTGTGGCCGGACTGCCTGTACCCGGTCCGATGGGTTGAGCGGAACCACTACCGTGAATACCTAGTGAAGCCATAACTATTGCCCTTTAAAAGTCTTTGCTAAGCGTTATCGGCAAAAACCGGGCATAACGGGCATAACGGGCATAAATAGTTTCTATACGAAAAAACCCCGCAACCTGAGGCTGCGAGGTTTTGAAATATGGCTGGGGTGGCAGGATTCGAACCTGCGCATGACGGGATCAAAACCCGTTGCCTTACCGCTTGGCTACACCCCAACTTCGAGTCATCTATGGTAGCTAGGGGCAGATTTGAACTGCCGACCCCAGCATTATGAGTGCTGTGCTCTAACCAACTGAGCTACCTAGCCACGACGTCATATTTTCACAAGTTTCGGAATAGATGGCTGGGGTGGCAGGATTCGAACCTGCGCATGACGGGATCAAAACCCGTTGCCTTACCGCTTGGCTACACCCCAACTTCGAGTCATCTATGGTAGCTAGGGGCAGATTTGAACTGCCGACCCCAGCATTATGAGTGCTGTGCTCTAACCAACTGAGCTACCTAGCC
>SAMEA5043665__coassemble_40_pt1 | contig 47900 bp, 38 predicted proteins | sample SAMEA5043665__metabat2_low_PE_004 | metagenome-assembled genome bin SAMEA5043665 (sample SAMEA5043665) | Gadus morhua | reverse complement strand
TTATTTTATATGAGATGTTCAGCGAGCAGTTTGTGGTAAGGGGCGATCTCTCTTTATCTGAATGTGCCATAGCTCGGTGGAGCATGTTGTTCTCGCCACAGTCGGGCAATTTCCCCCCGGTGGCAAAACCAGACATGATCGTGACGGCATACATACTCAAGGAAGCGGACGATCGCATTCGCACGCCCGGGAAGGCCGGAAATGCGGGAGTGAAGTCCTAACGTCATGATGGCAGGGCTGTGCTGACTCTCTCGATAAAGCTGGTCAAAGGTGGCCTTCATGGTGAGCCAGGCATCCTCAGGTGTGTTCCAGCCTGGGGACATGGCGTAGCGACAGTCATTACAGACCAGTGTGTACGGAATCACCAGATGATAATGGTCATCTATAAGAACGTAGTAAGGAACATCATCGTCGTAGTCGTCAGAGTCCCACTGCAGCCCCGCCTCAATGATTAAACGACGCGTAGACGAACTTTTACGGCCGCAATACCAGCCTGTAGCCTTTTGACTTGTAAGGGTGTGAATAGTATCCAGTGTCTGTTGAATATGCTGGCGCTCATCGGTTTCGCTGATATTGCTGTAATCAAGCCAGCGCCAGCCGTGCCCGATAATTTCCCAGCCCGCCTCGTGGAAGGCTACGGCCAGCTCAGGATTACGTTCCAGCGCCAGACCACAGGCAAAGACGGTGGCTGGGCAGTTGTACGAGCCGATGATCTTTAATAGTCGCCAGGCACCAGCGCGGGCACCATAGCTGAATACGGATTCACAGTTATAGTACCTTGAACGCTTGGGAAGAATGCCCGGCAGGTCTGTCAGCCAGACTTCGGATTGCTCGTCACCATCCAGAACGCAGGACTCAGCACCCTCCTCATAGTTGACCACAATATTGATGGCCAGTCGTTTATTGTCTGGCCACACGATCGCAGGAGGGTTACCGGCATAGCCTGTCAGGTTGCGGGGATAATCGTCAGCCATTGCATCACTCGGCTTTGAGTCTGGAAACTGAGTGCAGCGTAGGACAACAAAACACGACCTGCCAAGTTAATTGCAGACGTCGCACTCCGGATCTTTGGTCAGATTCAGTGTATGCATATCCATAGTAAGGCCGTCGTAAGCCAGCAGTCGACCGGACAACGGCTGACCAATGCCACTGATGATTTTGATAACTTCGGTGGCCTGCAATGAACCGATCACGCCGGTTAACGGTGCCAGGACACCGGACTCACTGCACGACAGCTGTTGTTCATCAATGTCGCTGTAAAGGCAAGCGTAACAGGGAGAATCAGCGGTCAGATTAAATACGGAAACCTGACCGTTAAAACCGATTGCTGCACCGGAAACAAGAGGTTTACCGTAACGGACACTCAGAGTGTTCAACAGTGAACGGGACGGAAAGTTATCTGTACAGTCAACCAACACATCCGCCAGCTGAACCTGGGTTGCCAGGGCTTCTTCGTCCAGTCGCGTCGTTATGGCGTTGATGTGGATGTCAGGATTGATTAAGTGAATGGTCTCGGTCAGGGAGATCACCTTCTCCTTGCCCAGATCACGGGTTGTGTGGGCGATCTGACGCTGAAGATTACTGAGATCAATCTGATCGTCGTCAACAATCGTCAGAGAACCGACTCCCGCAGCACCAAGGTACATGGCGACCGGGCAGCCCAGTCCACCGGCACCTATAATCAGCACGTTTGCGGCCAGCAGCTTGTCCTGTCCGGCAATATCGAACTGGGGCAGCATAATCTGGCGACTGTAACGCAATAGCTGATCGTCGTTCATCATAGGCTACGAAGCTCTTTTAGCTGACCCAGGGTAACGCGATCATGTCCGGCAAGATCCTGAACCGTGTCGACCTCGGTAAAACCACTATCAAGCAGAATCTGTCGTACCTCCGCACCTTGGTGATAACCGTGTTCCATCATCAACCAGCCGTCATCGTTCAGGTGGGCTGGTGCCTCCCGGCTTATACGACGAATATCGTCCAGTCCGTCGAGACCGGAAGTCAGGGCGCTGGCCGGTTCAAAGCGTACGTCGCCTTCTTGCAGATGGGGATCGTTGTCAACGATATAGGGCGGGTTGCTGACGATGAGATCGAACATCTGTTCTGATAATGCACTGAACCAGTTGCTCTCAATAAACGACACCTGATTTAAACCGTTATGAATTGCGTTCTTTTTGGCGAGAGCAATCGCCTCCGGTATGCGATCACAACCGGTGATACGCCAGCCGGGTCGTTCTTTCGCCAGAGCCAGGGCAATAGCGCCGGTTCCGGTACCAAGATCGAGAACGATTCTTGGCCGGTGGTCACATCGTTCCAGTGCCGTCTCTACCAGACTTTCGGTGTCCGGGCGAGGAATCAACGTGCTCGGTTCAACCAGTAGTTCAAGACTCCAGAACGCCCGTGTACCGATAAGATAAGCGACAGGGTTACCATGCTTGCGTTTGTCCAGCAGTTCTGAGAACTGCTGAAACTCGCACTCGTTCAGCGTGTACTCCGGCCATGAGAACAGGAAGCTGCGGCCCTTGCCAAGCACATGACAGAGCAGCAGTTCAATATCCAGCCGTGGTGTTGCCGATACAGAGGCCAACCCTTCGGTGCGGCGCAACAAGCTTTCTATGGATAGATTGTTATCAGACATTTGTCGTTGTTCAGAAGTTCTGTGACAGGGCTGCTAATTGGTCAGCCTGATGTTCGGTCATCAGCGGTTCGAGCACCGGGTTCAGGTCGCCTTCGACAATATCCAGAAGTTTGTAGAGTGTCAGGTTGATGCGGTGATCGGTCACTCGTCCCTGAGGATAGTTATAGGTACGGATTCGCTCGGAGCGATCACCGCTGCCCACCAGGTTTCTACGGACTTCGGAGATCTCTTTGGCGGCAGCATCCTGCTGAGCGGTTTTCAGGCGGGCACTGAGCAGCGCCATCGCCCTGGCCTTGTTCTTGTGCTGGGAACGCTCATCCTGACACTCCACCACTAAACCGGTCGGCAGGTGGGTGATGCGGATGGCGGAATCGGTGGTGTTAACGTGCTGACCGCCGGCGCCGGAAGAGCGGAAGGTATCGATGCGCAGATCTTCCTTGCGGATATTGATCTCTTCCTGTTCATCCGGCTCGGCCATGATCGCAACGGTGCAGGCGGAGGTGTGAATACGACCCTGGGATTCTGTCGCCGGAACCCGCTGTACCCGGTGGGCGCCGGATTCAAACTTGAGGCGGGCGTAAACATCTTCGCCGATGATCCGGGAGATAATCTCCTTGTAGCCGCCGTGTTCACCTTCGCTGGCGCTGATCACTTCCATTTTCCAGCGGCGCGTCTCGGCATAGCGGGAGTACATGCGGAACAGATCACCGGCAAAAATAGCGGCCTCATCGCCGCCGGTTCCGGCGCGGATTTCCAGAAAGACGTTGTTGGCATCGTCCGGGTCTCTGGGCAGCAGCAGAATTTGCAGCGCTTGTTCCAGCTCTTCAAGACGTGCGGTCGTGGATTTGATCTCATCTTCCGCCAGCTCTCTCATGTCAGCATCGCCATCGTCGAGCATGGCGCGAGCCTCTTCGAGGTCATTCTGGGTCTGGCGGAACTGCTGGTAGCACTGAGTGACAGGCTCCAGTTCGGAGTACTCTTTGGAGAACTTGCGGAATTTATCCTGATGGCTAATCACTTCCGGATCGCTGAGCAGGGCGCCAAGTTCTTCAAAACGGTCGGCCAGGTTATCGAGCCGAAGTAGTAGGGATTCTTTCATACGGTGCCAGAGTCACTCATCACATTCTGGGGATGTATCATACCCTTATTTCTGGTCCGGTGGGTGGTTTGTTCGATGACAGCGGATGTCAGAGTCTTCCGAAAGGCCTGGTGCCCCTGACGATGAGTAATAGGTATGCCTGATCGATTCTGGTGTATTTTCGTTCTTGTTTTTCCGTTATGTGCCGGGGGGCGGCAGAGGATGAAGTTGCACTTGACGGTGGTGGTCAACAGAGTCGAGCCGTCCCGTGATGTGAATCAGAGAATAGTGACATCATCGCAGGTTGGGAATGATGAACCTGATATTATAAAAAGTTCGGTTTGCCTTGGTATTCAGACTTTTTCTGAAGCGTGCGTTTCCGATGTCTGTGTTTTTGCCGATCGCGTCAGCAGCTCCCGCGCCCAGTTCAGTTTTTCCGTTTGTCCCTCCTGACCCGCCTTGCGCAGTTGTACGCTGGGTGTGTGAATCAGTTTATTGGTCAGATTGCGTGCCAGCTGCTGCAGCACCTGTTCCGGCGGGCGACCATTTTTCAGCTGGCGTAAAGCCTTCTCCAGCTCCTGAGCCTGTATCTGTTCCGCCTGTTCACGATAACTGCGCACCACATTGACAGCATCAAGGGAGCGCAACTGGGCAAGGAAGTTATCGGCGCCGACGATAATCAGCTCCTCTGCTTCAATAGCGGCCAGCTGACGGCTGCGGACGTTATCTTCGATCACTTCGCGCAGATCATCGACGGTGTAGAGATAGACATCGGCGAGGTCGCCAACCTCAGGTTCGATATCCCTTGGTACAGCAATATCGACCATAAACATCGGGCTGTGACGGCGTTTTTTCAGCGCCCGTTCAACGGCTCCCTTGCCAAGAATGGGCAGTTGGCTGGCGGTCGATGCGATCACGATATCGGCGTGGTGCAGGTATTCGGGCATATCGGCCAGCAGAATAGCTTCGCCGTGGTATTTGTCCGCCAGATTGAGGGCGCGTTCCAGGGTTCGGTTGGCAATAATAATGCGCTCAACGCCCTGCTCTTTCAGGTGTTGGATCACCAGCTCGACGGTTTCGCCAGCGCCAATCAGCAGAGCCGTATTGTCCCTAAGATTGGCAAATATCTGTTTAGCCAGACTCACCGCCGCAAAAGCTACGGAGACGGGATTCTCGCCGATGGCGGTCTGGCTGCGAACGGCTTTGGCGGTGGTGAACACGCTCTGGAACATGCGATTGAGTGGACCATGAAGGGTTCCTGCTTCCTGAGCCACAGCATAGGTGGATTTCATCTGACCCAAAATCTGGGGCTCTCCCAGCACCAGAGAATCCAGACCCGATGCCACGCGCATACAGTGACGTACCGCTTCCGTCTGGGTGTGGCTGTAGATGTGCTCTCTCAGAGGAATGCAATCAGCGTGGTGAAAGTGTCCCAGCCATTCAACAATCACGGCAGGGTCTGCATCACCATGGAGATAGACCTCGGTTCGGTTGCAGGTGGAGAGGATCGCGGCCTCCTGTACGCCATGCTGTTGCCTGAGGTCCCGCAGGGCTGGAATTAACTGCCCAGGCGTGAAAGAAACTATTTCTCTAAGGCTGACCGGGGCCGTCCGGTGGTTAATGCCGACTGCGAGAAATCTCATAATTTACCGTTGTGTCTCTGGAACGAATGCCAGACTCCAGACTTTAGGGACTGTTGAGGTTTTGTTGTAGTGTTTTGTCAACAATATAAACCGTGTCAACGTTTATTGTGAAAAATGCCTTAAATACAGGCTGATTGTCCTATGTATGGTGGATGTCTGCAATCTGTGTTGCAATCTGTATTGTGTGTTCTCGCAGAGGTTGTGTCATTATGTGGGCTCCCCTACGTACAAATACGAGAACTAAAGCACGACTCTTATGGCCAATCTGATGAGCCCCATCCGCCCCCGGTCTTCACTGGTATGCCGGGCAGTTATTCTTTGGTTGGTGACAGGCCTGTCTGGCCTGGCACTGGTTTCGGGATGCACGATCCTGGCTCAGCCTGTCAGGTCGATCCAAGAGTCACTGTTTGCTGAGCGCAGCACAGTTCATGAGACTCAGCAACAGCAGCACGAGCTACCCCCCGCGGATTTTGAACAGGATACACTCTACAATTTGCTGGTAGCGGAGATGGCTGCTTATAACCAGCGCTTTGATCTTACTCTGAGTCATTATCTGCAAGAAGCACGAAAAACCCGAGATCCCGGACTGGTTGCACGCGCTTATGATGTCGCCTCCGTTTTGAGAGTGCGTCAGGTGGCGACCGAGATGGCGGAACTGTGGTTGAGCATTGAGCCGGACAATTCTGAAGCGGTAAAAGCCCATGCTGTTGAGCAAGTCTGGGCCGGCGACATTGACGCCGCAATGCCCGCCATGATTGATGTGAAACGCAAAACCGGTGAGGCACCCTTCTTTTTCGTCGCGACCCAGGCTGTCGAACTTTCCGAAGATGCGCGGGATCAGCTGATAGCAAACTATCGTACCTGGCTGAAAAACTGGCCTGATGACCGATCACTGAAGATCGGTCTTGCCCTCCTTATACACCAGCAGGGTGATCTGGATAATGCCCTGAAACAGCTCGAGTTAATGATCGCTGCTGGTGAGTCCGATGCCACGGTTGTCCGTCTTAAGGGGCTGCTGCTTATTGAGCTGAAACGCTCCGAGCAGGCGGTAACCGTTCTGCGGGAAGGGCTTGATAAATACCCTGACGACCTCAGAATTCGGCTGCTTTACGGTCGTCTGCTGTTAAAGGACGGCGACCTGACCGGGGCCCAGCGCGAGTTTGAAGTTCTGGTTGCCCAACAGCCCCAGAATCCGGAACTGCTAGTCACTGTTGGTTTGATCTCCATGGAAAATGGCATGCCAGGTCAGGCCGGTCTCTACTTCTATCGATTAGCTGAAATTCCCGGGCAGGCCGATGTCGCTAACTTCTATCTTGGTCGTCTGGCACAGCAGATGGATGACTGGAAGGAGGGGCGTAAATATTTTTTGAAGGTCGAGCCTGGGTCTCAGTTTCTTCCGGCTTATGTGGCACTGACCCGCATGCTCGCTGATCGTGAGTATTGGGATCTTATGGCGGATGATCTCGAAAAGGCACGGAAAAGTTATCCGGATTATGCCCCCGAACTCTATCTTATTGAGGGGGAGGTGATGGAGGAGCAACGCAGTTACGACAAGGCGAACGGAATTTTTAATCGCGCCCTGATCAAGTATCCGGATAACATCGAACTACTCTATGCCAGAGCCATGCTGGCCGAACGGTTTGATGATCTGAGAGGGCTGGAAAATGATGTGCGCAAAATTTTGCAAAAAGAGCCGGACCATGCGGCAGCCTTGAATGCGCTGGGGTACACTCTGGCGGATCGTGGCCTACGTCTTGCGGAAGCGAAGGAACTAATCATCAAGGCTTACAAAATTCAGCCTGATGATGCCTCCATCATGGACAGTATGGGTTGGATTGAGTATCGGCTGGGCAATCATAATTTGGCACTAGTCTATCTTCGTCAAGCCTATAAACGGTTTGAAGATGCAGAGGTGGCGGCCCATCTCGGTGAAGTTCTTTGGGCTCTCGGACTCAAGAAAGAAGCCGTGAAAATATGGAGTGAGGCGCTGGAGCGTCAACCTGATAGTGAAGTTTTGCGATCCACTGTTGAACGTTTACGGGTTACTTGGTAATAACATCGGGGGTAATAACCTCGGTAGTAATAACCTCGAGAAAGAGTCTTTTCAGGAGTGGGTTGGTGTCGTTTAATTATCCCATGCGCTGTTTTGGTTGTTCTGTGATAGCTGTGGCTGTGCTGCTGGGTGGTTGTGCCACTCGTCAGAAAGTAACGTCCACCACAGCAGAGCAGCGAGAACAGGGGTGGCTGACTCATCAGATCAGCGCCAGTGCCATTAATAGATGGGAAGTCAGCGGACGGGCGAGTGTGAAAAGCCCGGAACAATCTGGCAGTGTCGGTATTCTTTGGGAACGCAGCCCGACCGATTTCTCTATCTATATGTCTGGCCCCATAGGGCAGACTCTTGCCCATCTGGAAGGTCAGGGTCAACACGAACGCAATCAGCACGTGACCCTGAATATTCCGGGCCAGCAGCCCGCCACCTCCTCTTCTGTGGAGCAATTGCTCTACGAACAAACGGGCTGGTTACTGCCCTTTCAGTCGCTGGATTCCTGGATACGGGGCATACCTTCCATGGAGACCAGATATACCTACATGCTGAACGAACAGGGGTTGCTCGCTGAACTCTATCAAAATGGCTGGAAGGTCAGTTATAGCCGTTACCGCATGACCCAAGGTATCGCTTTACCAGAAAAAATTCGGGCAGAGCGTGACGACACCCTTGTTATTTTTTTCATCCGGAAGTGGACACTATCCGATCGGGATTCATCCTGATCGGATAGTCGAGTTGACAGTTGAGCCTATCGACAGTAGAGTAACGCCGCCTTCGGGAGACGGACTCTTCCGGATCTGGCAAGAGCCAACATCCAGACACGGTGCCAGCCAATTTGTGCTGGCATGTGCAGGTAATCTGCAGGTTGCAGGGTTCCCGGTTGTTGGTTATTCTCAGCCATCCGGATGCGTTGAATAATAACAAGGCGATTCGCTGCATTTGTAGTGATGATAGGCAGCACAATAGATGGGGTGTCGCCAAGCGGTAAGGCAACGGGTTTTGATCCCGTCATGCGCAGGTTCGAATCCTGCCACCCCAGCCATCTCGCACGTGTCGCGTTTTTAAATTCCCGGAAGCTTTGGCCAAATTCACCCATGCAATGATCCAAGGTATCTGCCGTGTCTAAAATGATGGTGTTCGCCGGGAACTCCAATCCGGAGCTTGTTCAAAAAGTTGTTGACCATCTGCATATTCCCCTGGGCAAGGCTTCTGTTGGCCGATTCAGCGATGGTGAAATTGCTGTTGAAATTCAGGAAAACGTGCGCGGTAAAGACGTTTTTATTATTCAGTCCACCTGTGCACCCACCAATGATAACCTGATGGAACTGCTGGTGATGGCAGACGCTATGCGTCGTTCATCTGCCGAGCGTGTAACTGCGGTTATGCCTTATTTTGGTTATGCCCGTCAGGATCGTCGTCCCCGTTCCAGCCGTGTACCTATCAGTGCCAAAGTCGTTGCCGACATGATCGCCAGTGTTGGTGTGGATCGTGTGCTGACCGTTGACCTGCACGCAGACCAGATTCAGGGTTTCTTCGATATTCCCGTGGATAACATCTACGGCTCTCCGGTGCTGATGGACGATATTGAACGTCGAGGTTTCGAAAACGTTATGGTTGTCTCCCCGGATCACGGTGGTGTTGTGCGGGCGCGAGCCTTTGGCAAGCACCTGAATACCGATCTGGCGATTATCGACAAGCGTCGTCCGGAAGCGAACCGTGCGGAAGTTATGAACATCATCGGTGATGTTAAAGGTCGAACCTGTATTCTGGTTGACGATATGGTCGATACCGCCGGCACCCTGTGCATGGCAGCCAAGGCTCTGAAAGCCAAGGGTGCTATCAAGGTTGTGGCCTATGCGAGCCATCCGGTGCTGTCTGGTCGTGCGCTGGAAAACCTCATCAACTCTGAGCTGGATGAACTGGTTATCACCAATACCATCCCCTTGAATCCGGCGGCCAAGGCGATCGACAAGATTCGTGCTCTGGATATGTCGCCATTGATTGCAGAGTCTGTGCGCCGTATCAGTAATGCTGAGTCCATTAGTGCCATGTTTCGCTAATAGCTCACGCTGATTTTGCGTTCTCAAAAAGCCCGCTTTTAGCGGGCTTTTTGTTCTTTTGTTTGTTGCCGTATAGTGGCTACTTTCCTTTGTGTTACCCGGCATATTTGCGGGCTGCACCCAATACATCCTGTCCAGCTCATAAAATAGCTCATAAAATAGCCAGCCAGCCTTTTAAATATTTGGCAAATGGTCGCTCTGCCATTACTATAGGCGGCTTGCTTTCCGAACCGATCTGGTCGCGGATCAGTTCATCATTATTTTATTGGAGACTATCATGTCCGAATTTACTCTGAATGCAGTAGAGCGTAAGGACGTAGGGAAAGGTGCGAGCCGCCGCCTGCGCCACGCTGACCTGGTTCCTGGCATCATCTACGGTGGCGAAACTGCTCCTTTGCAGATCACCGTTGAAGGCCGTTCTATTCGTAAGTCTCTGGAAGCTGAAGCTTTCTACTCTTCCATCGTAACTCTGGTAGTTGATGGCAAGAAGGAACAGGCTATCCTGAAAGACGTACAGCGTCACCCTGCCCGTGGCGATGCCATGCACATGGACTTCCTGCGTGTAAGCGCAAATCAGGAAATCACCACCAGTGTTCCTCTGCACTTCCTGAACGAAGAGACTGCAGTTGGCGTGAAAGCTGGCGGTGCTATCGCTCACAACCTGCAGGAAGTAGAAGTTCGCTGCTTGCCAGCAGACCTGCCTGAGTTCATCGAAGTCGATATGGCCGCTGTTGAACTGGGTGCTTCCCTGCACCTGTCCAACCTGGCTGTACCTGCTGGTGTAACTCTGACTCAGCTGGCGCTGGGCGAAGAGCACGACCTGCCAGTCGTCAGCATCAACGCTCCACGCGGCGCTGCTGAAGAAACTGAAGAAGAAGCTGGCGAAGAATAATAAACTGATTCAGGTATTGGAGACGGATACTCATGACCAAGGCGGCAAATGCTTCCATAGAGTTAATCGTAGGCTTGGGTAACCCCGGGCGCGAGTATGAGGATACCCGTCACAATGCCGGCGCTTGGTTTATCGAAGAGCTGGCCCGCGCAAGCGGTGTCACTCTTCAGCCCGAAAAGAAATTTCACGGGCTGACAGCGCGGATATCCCTGCACGGCAGGGATGTCCGCCTTCTACATCCGACCACTTTTATGAACAAGAGTGGTCTTGCGGTGGCAGCCCTTGCCAATTTCTACCGCATCTCTCCTGAACAGATTCTTGTTGCCCACGATGAGCTGGATATTCCGGTGGGAACTGCCCGCCTGAAGCAGGGTGGTGGTCACGGCGGTCATAATGGCCTGCGGGATACCATCAGCAGCCTTGGTAATAACAAGAACTTCCACCGTCTGCGTATCGGTATTGGCCATCCTGGGGATGCCAAAGCGGTTGTCAACTATGTGTTGAGCAAGCCTTCTATCGAAGATAATCGCAAAATCCGTGAAGCGATTGATGAAGCCGCCCGGGTAATGCCCGAAGCGCTCAATGGCTCTCTGGCGAAAGCCATTCAGCAGTTGCATACTTTTACGGCTTGAAAGCCTGTCAATCCTTTTTTGGGAGATGCTGACTGGCAGGTGATAGTCCGACTTGCATGATTATCTCTTTAGACTTTTATATACCTGAAGAAAATTTTTATGTTCAATATCGTCGAATGCTTCTATGTCCCACTCACCTATATCCCATTTCGATGTTGTTTGTTGATTAATGTAATTTAGTATCTCAGGTGCTACGTGAGAATTTTTTCGAGTTTCTTCGTCGATAACCTCATTTAAGGCTGATTCGTATTTTTTCTTAATTTCTTCATGTTTTTCAAATTCTTTTTTATCTTTAATATCTAACAAAGGCTCATAGGGTTTTTTAGTAAGTGCTCATATTTATCTGGCAAATGTGATATTACCTCCTCTACAGCCCAGTAAAACCGCTGATGAAAATATTGGAAACGCCGTTTTGCCAGTAAAATATGAGCAGTTACGTTTTTTAGTGTTCAGATCGTTGATTTTTTTATTTAACTTGTTTTAGGAATTATTATTTTTTACATTGTTAATTATTTCTGATAGTCGTATTTTTATTATATTAAATGGATGGCTTGGGCTTTCTGATCTCTCTTTTTTGAAGTGATCTATTATAAATTCAATATCTTCTTTAGAAAAAGGTTCGGTTATGTTTTCAGAGGCTTCTTTCATGGCAGATATTTTTTTCTTAATGTACTCAAAATGTTCTCTAATAGACAGGTTGGGATTACTAGTGTTACTGTTAGAGTTTTCTGCATTCTTTTCATCACCATTGCCGTGATATGACTCTGAATGCTCGCCTGTATTATCTAAAAGCTTATTATATTTATCGAGGTTGGTTTTCTTTAAGAATGAAATAGCCTTAGAGCGGATAGCATGGCATTTTTTGTTGTATAGATCTTGTTTTTTGGAATTTTTAAAAGTGTCCTCCAGTTTTTTCTCAATGTTTTCAAACATCTTTGCCTTTTCAGGGTCAATTAGTTTAAGAGTCATCAGCGACGTGAGGAAGTTATCAGTATTATCAATTTGGATGGTTTTTGACTCGAACAGCGCATTTAAATAGCTAGCCTGAAGTTCAGCATGGTCATAAGCTTTTTGTGAGTCGTTTATGAGTAAATTGAATGTTGGTACAAAATCCTTAATTGTTGTTGCTATGGTGTTTTCATTAATGGCGTTCTTTTTTTTACTAAAAACAGGCAAAACATCCCGCTTAACAATATTGATAACTCGATTCGTTGTGTCTTCTTGTTCATTGTAACAGGCAGCAGCCATACAAAATTGGTTATGGAGGTCTTTGAATGCGTCCCTGTTACCAAAGGTGTTTTTAAGCCAGCGGACAAGTGACCACTGTGGTTCTACGCTTAAAACTGTGCGTCCCCGACCGTTAATGCCAACCTTGATTTTTCCTTTTGAAAGGTTATCTTCGCTTAATATATGGATATTTTGTAATGGAACAGGCTGATTGTTTACGTTGTTCATAAGGTATCCCTGTTACAGTGTTTATTGGTAGTTTAGGAGAAGATACTGACGAGAGATATAATTCTTTGGGCTTATATGTGATGCCTGGGATAGCGCTCTGATGAAAGCTATCCTGCCATAGCGGAGAATTGCATACCTTTACGGCTTAAGTTTTCAGATTTTCTAGTGCGAATCTGTAAAAGGTTTCGTAGTGTTGTGGCTGATGGCTGTTTTTGCCATTTCGAAAAATCTGGAATCCTCCCCGTCCGTGGTTCGTATCGATCGGGACAATTGGTCACGTCATGTTCAGCCGCTATGCTTTGCGCAGTAAATAATTTCGGCTTAAGTCAGTGCTATTGGGTTAAACGGGATGAACACTTCAAACTAAGGCTTTCAGATGCACGGAATGCTTAATGTTCTCGGTATGTATAAGCCTTTAGGCTTATTCAATGGAGAGAGGGGGCGGGTTCAATGGAGAGAGGGGGCGGGTTCAATTCAAGCAAAAAGTGTAGGCAAAATTTGAAGATCGATTGGCTACAGACCAGTAATATCAAAGCGATCGTATGAAAAATAGCCGGTTTTGCCTACGGATTTTTAGCAGTTACTTAATCCAGCCCTGGCCTCTTACTTTAGTATGCCTGCTGTTATCGAACTAAAGGGAAGAAAATATTTGATTACCATTGTCCGAGTGTTTATGAGTTTCGAGAAACTCAAAAAAGAACTATACTCCGTCCAGTTTGAAACCGAGGATTTCTCTGAGGCTGAACCGCTGGATTCACCTGATTTGAACTGAAATGAAAATCCTCGGTTTCTATCTGGTTTTGGTTTAAACGGGGTCGGTGCCTTTTTTTTAGTAGTTAGTAATTCTTGCATGGGATCATGGTTTCTACATTTATTATATGATACATATTTAGCTTCTTCTTCTGCACGCTTGCGGTACTCGTCTTTTAGGCAGGCCAGTTCTTTCTCCACCTTTTTGACAGGACGTTCTAACACACTTAAAAAATAAGTACTCAGTTTGTTTTGTTTATCCTTCTTGCAATGAGTGATTGCATTTATTAACCGGATGATAGGTTTTGTAAACTTTTTCACCGTTTTAGTTTTCGCCGTAACACTCGTCAGGCGAATATTCGCTTTTTTTATTTTATACGCTGCTAGTGACTTTTTATTTTTAAGATTCTGCTTATGTGTTTTATTAGTATAACATAATTTTTCCGACGACATCTCCTTGCTTTCATCGTGAGTAGCGCTGACCATGCCATTATAGCAGTCCTGCCTATAGGGGATCACTGCATCTGTAACTACCTCTTTTTTGTTCCAGTGCCCAAGAACAACAACGGGGGTACTTTCAATGGGATTAATGGTCTTGCACTCATCGTGCTTAGGCTCAAGAGATATTTGATCACGATTGTTCTGACAATTATAGCTTAATGTATTCATAGTGCTCACGATACAATGGGTTACTTATTGGATTAAAGATAGGAGAAATGTTCCTGTTATTCCGTTAGACATTGGTCTCTAAGACATTGGTCTCTAAGACTTTGGTCGCAGGCGGTGCCGCAGGCACCGGTAATCAGAACTTTGGCCATGAAGGAGAGAGTTAATAAGATGGCCCACCCAAAAGCGCAGGATGAACTGAACAGCTTGAGCAGGAGCTAATTGAATGATAAGCCCCGCTAAACGCTCTCAGAGGCCCGCTAATACTGAACGGTTTATCAATGGGAAGATAGCGCGATACCGTGAACGCCTCCCTGAAGCTATGGGGGCGTGATCTGAATCGGAAATTATCGGTAATCTCTTTGAATTTTTTGTTCCGAATGCAGTCTTTTTCTTTCTTATTTAAAATAGATGAAAAGTCCTGATCGACAACTTTGATAATTTTATCATTTATGCATGTTTCTCCCTTATAGCAGCAGGCGGCAATCATAAAGTCTGGAATCCTCCCCTGGGATCATTGACTCTAAGGGTATAGCTCTCCTCACCCTGAGAGACGGCGTATGTTTTACCCTAATGGTTCTGACTTAAGGCCTCATCCCTTCTGATTGGGCTTTTTGGCCCTTAGACATGGGTACTGCAATGAGGAAAAGAGCTTCGGTCGTCCGTGGTTCGTATCGATCGGGACAATTGGCCCGTCATGTTCAGCCCGTTGCCGCGACCCTGCTGCTGTGAGCCAAGATTAGAACTGACGCTAAAGTACGACTATGCTTATGCACTTGTCTGGATACGGTTGGCTTGGTATTTACACATGAAGACAGTAACTGACAGGCGTGATTTCTTAAAAGCATCTGGATTTGTCGCAGTGGCAGCAGCAGGTTTGTTACCAATGCGATGGGTTATCGCTAATGAGGAAAAACTTACGGGAGAGGCACTTGAAGCACTTGCCAGAAGTATTTTTGAGAGAGGTTTAATAAAAACAATAACTCAATGTCCTGATCTAATTAAGGATGTTTGCAATGAAAATCAAGAATATGGGGTTTATTTTATCGCGGATTTGTTGCTTATATATATACCTAGTGATATTGAAATAAATGCACATAATGAATTAAAAAAACAAGTTTTAAATGGTCATTTATTAAAGCAGTCAGCAACAAAAAAAGAATTTAAAAATTGGGCAGAGACTGTTGTCAATACGCCAAGTCAAACGCACTTCCCCAAAAAAATATCAGATGCAATGGCCATTGTTAAAAGTGCAAGTCAAACAGGAAAACGTGTTCGTGTTTCTAACTTTCGTCATTCATGGTCTTCTGTATTTTCTGATGATGACGAGGTACTCATTTCTTTGCAGTCTGTGCATGCGGCTTTAGGCAAACCCTCCATCTCTTTTTCCATGGATGAGGAAAATGAATTTCAAGGTATAAATCTTGTTGGGCATGAGTATTTATTAAAAAACACCAAGCATCATATATGTAAAGTAGGCAGTGCTACATCAAACGATCATTTAAGAATATGGTCAAAAGAATTATGGGAACAAAAAAAAGAAGACCCTTCCGTGATGGCCTGGAATATTCCCTATAACGTTATTCTTGTAGAGAACTCTATGGGTGGTGTATTAAGCAACATGTGCCATGGTTCAGGCATATTCCATAAAAGTTTAACTGATTTAGTTATAGGGATCGAGTATGTTGATGCAAGAGGGGATTTGGCGATAATCTATGATCCAGATGTTTTTTCTATGGCAAATGCAACGCCAGACGCAGGTGTTAAGATACCGGATGCTAGGTTGTTGAAAATAATAGCAGGCCATTTTGGGTTGATAGGTATTGTTACGAATATATACATTCAACTGGATGAAATGACTTTTGCCAGATTTCAGCCTAAAAAAACGGAACGTCTCGCATTATCGGTACCTCCCAGAAAGCTGACTGATATACCACCACAAGTGGATATGTCTGGCATTACTGAAAGAGATATTGAAAGTGCGAAGTCAGAATTTATTGCAAACGTCAAAGATAAATATTACTGTGAATGGTTTTTCTTTCCCTATCAAAATTACACATGGACCAATATATGGCAAAATGATGGAAATATTAATCAAAGTGAGTTGTACCCTACAAAGTCAAAGGTTGTGTTAGAAGAAGTTTCTGAATATACAGCATATTTAATAATTCCCGTTTTGCAGAGGTTTTTAACTCAAAAACAACTTGCTCAATTTTTTGGTGATTTAGCATTCAAACAAGCATTTTCATCAGAAAAACCCATTGTTACACCTGTAAGTGAAGCGATTCACTTCCAGAGAGGTATACATAATCTACCTGTATATGATATGGAAGTTGAAGTACCTATTCCTGTCAGTGATGAAAAAATTGAATGGGATGTTGTGTTTCAATCCTGGTGGAAGGCAATCAATGTTTTCTATAGTTACACGGGTGATAAACAGCCTATCCAGACTAGCGTTGAGATGAGAATTTGTGGTGGTTCTGATATTACCATGGCGCCGTATAAAGGAAATTTTGCAACTTGCTCCATTGAGATACTTACTTTACAACAGTCCGTCAGTTTAGAAGATTGGACTCAGTGTATGCAGAAATTTATAGATGAATTAGCAGAGCTAACAGATTCATCGGGAAAACTTCTTAATATTCGTCCTCACTGGAATAAGCAATGGGATGGAGTTTATGTTCGTGGTATGGACATTAAGGAGTATTTGCGTGATGTTTATAAAGAAAATATTGATGAATTTAAAAGGGGTCTAGAGAAAATAGCGTCTCACTCTGGAGTAACAATGAAAGACATACAAAAACGATTCGGGAATATTACTTTCGATCAAATTATCTTTGATTAATGTGATCAGGTAAGCAGCAAGTGGTGCTTCAATTCTTCAGGCCTGTCAGTATGATTATCAGCATACTGACAGGCTGTTACCTATGAACTATTTTCCTGCCAGCTCGGCTTCGAGCTTATGGCTGATAAAGTCTGGCGAAGTTGTGTTTTTAGCCAACAGACCATACATAGCCGGAATAATCAGAATGGTCAGGATGCTAGAGATCAACACGCCGAAGAAGATCACCACACCGATAGCGACACGGGATTCGGAACCGGGGCCAGTTGCCAGAATCAGTGGTATTGCACTAACGACAGTGGTTAATGCTGTCATCAGGATTGGGCGCAGTCGCAGCACTGAGGCTTCAATGATTGCCTGATATAACTCTCTGCCGTTATCCCGCAGCTGGTTGATAAACTCGACAATCAGAATACCGTTCTTGGTGGCAAGGCCAATCATCATAATCATTGCCAGTTGGCTGTAGATGTTCAGGGTCTCCCCGGTAATCAACAAGCCAGCCAATGCCCCGGACAGACCAAGCGGCACTGTCAGCATGACTACAAACGGATGCACGAAGCTCTCGAACTGGGCGGCCAGCACTAGATAAACAACAATCATTGCCAGTACAAAAACCATCATGATAGAGCTTTGATTGTAACGATAGTTGTAAGACTCGCCCTTGTAGTTAACAGACACTTCGGGCGGCAGATTGTCGACCACCGCCTGGTCCAGAAAGTCGAGCGCTTCACCTAACTGATAACCATCAGTCAGACTTGCTGTCAGAGTGATGGCGCGGTTACGGTTATAATGACGCAGCTGTGCTGCCTTGCCGACTTCTCGAGTGGTGACCAGATTATCAAGACGAATCAGCTCGCCGGTAGTGTGGGAACGGACGTAGAGTTTGGCGAGATCCTGTGCCGAAACAATGACATCGTCCGGTGCTTTCAGGAACAGATCATACTCTTCACCACGTTCGATAAAGGTGGTAGCTGTGACACCGCCGAGCATAATCTCCAGGGTTGAGCCGATGGCCTCGGTAGAGACGCCCAGCAACTGGGCACGCTCCTTGTTGATGGAGATCTCCATCTGGGGCTGGTTCTGATTAAAGTCCAGAGAGACATCGGTCAGGCCCGGATTGGCTTCGGCTATGGCTTTCAACTGTTCAGACCAGACGTTCAACTGTTCAAACGAACTGCCACTCAGGACAAATTGAACCGGCTCTTCCGAGCGACCGCCGATGCTGGAAAACATCATCGGGAATGCACGCACGTTGGGAATGGCGGAGAGCTCTCCGCGCAGCTGGGCGGCCAGTTCTGCGACACTTGTCTCACGATCATTCCAGTATTCCAGGTTAAGAATCATGACCCCGGAGTTGTTTCCTCGCGATCCCCATCCCGGTGTCATCAGGAACAGAGAGTCAATGACCCCCTGGCCGACACGGGGCAAAAGAATCTTTTCGATTTCGGTCATGCTCTCGGCCATGGTGTCATAACTGGCACCTTCCGGACCGCTCACCATAATAAATAGAACACCACGGTCTTCTGCTGGGGTAAATGTTTGGGGAATCATCGGATAGAGCAAGGCTGTTGCACCAAGCGATGCAGCCAGTAAAGCTACGCTCAGCCAGCGTTTTTTGACAAAGCTGGTGAGTAACGAACGGTAGCCTGACTCGATGCGGCGAAGGTTATGCTCTGTCCAACGATTAAAGCGGGATGGTTTAACATTCATCTTTAGAAGTTTGGAGGCCATCATCGGCGACAGGGTCAGGGCGAGAATGCTGGAAAAAACCACAGCCCCGGCAAGGGTAATGGCATACTCGGAGAACAGTTTGCCAATCGTACCCTCCATAAAGACGATAGGGACAAAGGTCATCACCAGTACGACGGTTGTTGCCACAACCGCAAAACCCACTTCACGGGAGCCCTGCCAGGCGGCCACCAGTGGTGTTTTACCCATCTCAAGATGGCGATAGATGTTCTCCAATACTACGATAGCGTCGTCTACAACCAGACCAATTGCCAGCACCAGTGCCAGCAGGGTGAGCAGATTGATCGAGTAGCCCATGGCATAGATCACGATAAAGGCCGATATAAGCGACACGGGAACAGTGATTGCGGGAATAAGCGTCGCGCGCATGTTGCCCAGAAAGATGTAGAGAACCAGTACGACCAGACCAATGGAAACAAACAGGGTGTTTTCCACCTCGTTAATGGCCCCTTCGATAAACACCGAGGCATCGAATGTGGTGGTCAGGGTTGTTCCTTCTGGCAGAAAGGGGGTGAAAGCGACAATTTCAGTCTTTACATCCCGCACCACATCAAGAGGGTTGGCGTTAGAGATGGGAACAATAGACAGAGAGATAGCATTGCGACCGTTGGTCTTTGACAGGCTATCCTGAACCTTTGCACCCGTATAGACTTTGGCAATATCCCGCAGATAGACGGTCGAGTGACCATCCTGGCGGATCACCAGTTGCTGGAAACTTTCAGCCGTATCGTAATCCCGCATAACCCGCACAGGGACAGAGCGCTGGGAGCCGTCAATTTTACCGCCGGGCATCTCTACGTTTTCACGGCGTAAAGCCGATTCCACATCCAGTGCCGTAATGCCACGCATGGCCATGGCCTGGGTATCCAGTTCGACCCGCATTACATATTCACGGGCACCACTAACATCCACGGAACTGACCCCCTCAACCAGTGACAGGCGATCTTGTAGTACCCGTTTGGCGTAGTCGGTCAGCTGAATCAGCGACATCGCTTCACTCTGCAAAGAGATGCGCAGAATGGCATCACCGCGACCACTGTTTTTAAAAACAATAGGCGCATCGGCTTCATCGGGCAGTCGTCGTGTAACACGGGCAACAGCCTCACGCACATCGTTGGCACCAATTTCTATATCAGTACCGGGCGAGAAGGTCACAGTAATACTGGAGGAGCCGTTAGTGCTACTGCTCTCAATAGACTGGATGCCATTAATGCCACCCAGACCACCCTCAATCACATCGGTAATTTTGGATTCGACGATATCTGAGGAGGCGCCGGAATAGGTGGTACGAATATTAACGGCCGCCTCAGTGACATCGGGCAGTTCCCGTATCGGCAGAAACTGAAAGGCGACAATACCAAAGGTGATCAGTAGCAGACTGATCACCGTGGCGAAAACCGGGCGCTTGACCGCCAGCTCCGAGAGAATCATGAGCGTGCTTTCTCAGGGGTTGATGGCTTTGTCCGGTTTTGTAATTCGATTTTGGAGGAAAATCGGGTCTGGGTAAGACGGACAGATGCACCTTCCCGAACCTTAATCACGCCCTGATCAACTATACGTTCACCGGCGTTTAGTCCATTGAGAACAGTAATGCTGTTTTCGCTGGACAGGCCGGTGCTGATAAAACGTTTGTGGGTTTTGTTTTCATCGTCAATAACGTAAACATACTGTTCGTTACCATCAAACAGTACGCTGCGGGCGGGAATGGAGAGTTTTTTTTCCGGTGCCAGTCTGATGCTGGTACGCACCATCATACTGGGGCGTAGTTTGTGCCCGTTATTATCGATAAGGGCGAGAGCGGTAAAACTCAGGTTGTTTGGGTTGATGCGAGGATTGATAGCGCTGACTGTTCCGGTGAATTGTTCACCGGGCCAGGCGTCAGTTGTGGCAACAATTTCTGAACCTGGACGAATATCCCGCAGCACATTTTCTGGCAGTTCAAAGTAGAGTTTCATGACGCTGAGATCATCCAGAGTGGTGATCACATCGTTACCGCTAATCAATGCGCCAGTACTGATATCACTGAAACCGAGTATGCCGCTGAATGGTGCCGTCAGGGTGTGGTAGCTAAGGGTAACCAATTGGCTATCCAGTGTAGCTTGTAGTCTGTCGACCTGAGCCTTCTGGGCATCCAGTTCATCTTTGGAGATAGCCTTGCGGGTGAAAAGGGTTTGCATGGACGTGAGCTGTCGTTTGGCATCAGCCAATGCCACCCGTGCCTCAGCCACCTTGGTCTGCTGTTCCCTGTCATCAAGTTGAACCAGTGTTTCACCCTTTTGCACAGTCAGCCCATCACCAATGGTCAGTCCGGTGATTTGTCCGGAGATACGCGCTGCAATATTGACAGACTGGTTGGCTTTGAGTGTGCCAAGTGCGGTCAGGGATTTTTGCGCGAGCGTCTCTTTTACGACAGCACTGGTTACTGCGGCAGCGGTCGCTTTTCTGCTCACATCACTGGCGAAGGTGGGGCCTGCCAAGAATGTGATTGTTAGTGCGGCAGCCAGCAAGGTCGGCTTCCATGGGATCAGGTGTATGTGCATTGCTTGTCTGCTCAATGGGATAGTGGTGGTATGGGGTAGGGCATTATTTCCGAAGCTTCCGAGAGTGGAAGCTCGGAAACTGCTATCAGAACGATGACATATTGGAAGGAGACTACCAGCAAACTATGGCATAAGTTTCACAAACGGTACGCTGATATGTCACAAACTGTTTCAGACCGGATGGTGGATCAGGGATCTTTTTTCAAAAATTGCTCAATACGGTCTTCAATGGCCGGATGACTGGATAAAATATCTGAAAATTCATCGTCTTCACCAAGGTTCTCTTCATGAGATTGGGCAAGTCGGTGCATGATATCAGTAAAATGTACGGGAGCCAGCCCGTTCTTCAGCATGTAATCCCGCGCATAGTTGTCTGCTTCTGTCTCCATTGAACGGGAGTAATGGGTTTTCAGAAGAAGGCCGGGAATAGCCGCTGCGAGATTGGTGGCGGAGATGATATCTCCGGTTACCAGTATCAACATGATCGACAGGCTGGAGTTTTGCAGCACTTGTTGCAGAGCATGACGATAGACGACATGTCCCATCTCATGAATCAGAACAGCCATTATTTGTTGATCATTGCTGGCAAGTTCTACCAGATCGTCAGTTACTATCAGGGTTCCGTTTGGCAGAGCAAAAGCATTGGCGCCCACCTTCTGGCTGTGTCGAAACTTCAGCGTGAAGACGTGATCATTTTGCGCGTTTGCCGACACACTGGCCATCTTATCGCGCAACTCATTCTGGCGCTGGTGTGACAGACGACTGGGCTCAAATACCATTTGGTCCAGTAGCTTCAGAGAGCCTTCACCAACTGAAACTGCCATGGATGGTGGCAACGACATGGCGATATGTCTGGCGCCCATTGGTACGGCGTACACCATAAACAATCCCACCAGAACGATAACCGTTACCGCTGAGAGGGCCACGTTGCGAGCGCGGGATTCCAGATAATGAATAGCTCTCTGAAAATGGTGGGTTTTGAAGGCGGATGCTATCTGGTCAACGGCATCATTATCGGTTGTTTCAAAAAGACCACCGTCGTGAAAACGAAGTTGTCTTTTGCTGTTACCTATACGGGGGGATATATTCAGCTCATTAGCATGACAGACCGGTGTCGTTATATCTGCGTATGATCCTACGAGAGTTGCCATACCCTGAAGATCGACCTCCAGGGTTGCTGGTACAGCCCGGCTGGTTCCAGCCGGATAGAGGATGCCTTCAATTTTCATGGGATATACGCATTAGATACCTGCTGATACATCAAAAATATCAGCCATCTCTTCTCCAAGGGCGGATTGCTCTTCAGCAATTTTATCGGTAAATCCATCCAGAGCGTTATCCGCCACCAGTACCATACAGCTGGCACGGTATCTGGCCAAACGGATCATCGCCCAGGGGATAGCCAGACCCAGGGTGAGGAGAATAGCCAACATGTTAGAGGCATAAATCCATGCCAGTGGAGCGGCTTTCATCGTGCTATTGAAACGATAATCACCCAGATGGCTCTTGCCATAAATAAAATTATTCTTCCCTGCAACAATAAAGGCTGCTGCGAGAATATAACCCAAGGGCGCGATAAGCACACCGACTATGGGAATTAATGGGATAACCAGTGAGGATAGGGCCAGAATGCCAAAGCCAATAAGGTAGACCTCGTAAAAATTACCAGCAGTAAATTTTGGCTGAAAAGCGGTATCACCAAAGCTATGGTGGCTGACCAGATATTGTTTCTGCTTCTTGACAACCCATGGGTAAAGCAAACCTAAAGAAGCGAGAGTCAGAATAGGCATTAATAAAAAGTAAACCAGTGCATCCCCATAATGACCATCAAAATTAAAGCGCACATTTCGCCAGGCCGTCATTCTTGCATTAAAGATCGTGGCTTTAATTATCATCCAGGGTGTAGCAATCATTAGTGCCGGGATAAGAGCAATGTTTAACAAGGGAGCGAATTGTGTGGCAATACTAAACAACACCATGAGCAGCAAGGCAATCAGACGGCCTTTGAGGATGCTGGTTGGTTTGGCAAGGTAAGTGAAAGAGGAGCCGGCGACGAGGGTTGAGCTATAAAAATAACTCTTGGTACGCACCTTGGCCCATGCCGAATAGATCCCACAAGTGAGAATCGTCAGTAGCATATTAACTATCCAGATACGGAAAAATTCACCGGTTCTCCCTGAAAATTCAAATTGGTGGTGAACTTTTATATTCGATGGACTGTGATGAATGATCTCTTTTGCTGCTTCCATGGCTTCCTCGAATGATATTCCTGTGGTTTTTGGTATCAGGGCACTGTTGCTACAGAGTTGCGTACAGAGTTGCGTACAGAGCTGTGTGCAGAGCTGTGTACAGAGTTATGTATTGGCTGTGCTGATTTTTTAAAGATTATATGGATGTGTGCCAATCTTGTGCAAATCTGACAAATCAATAGAACCCTGATACGAATATGGATATCAGGATTTCATGAATCGGCAGAATGTTGACAGATTATCAGGCGTGCGGTGCCGTCATATTTAAATACGTGCGTGAGGAACTGCATTAAGCAGTTCCTGCGTGTAGCTGTGGTGCGGCTCTTTCAGTACCTTTTTTGTTGCGCCGGTTTCCACGATTTTGCCATCTTTCATGACCGCTACCCGATGTGCCAGTTGGGGAATAATTGACAGGTCATGGGTAATAAACAGGTACGACACTCCCAGGTCTTGTTGTAGCTCTTGCAGCAACTTTAATACCTCGGCCCGGGTTGAAACATCCAGCGCACTGGTTGGCTCATCACAGACAATCAGCTCAGGATTGACTGCCAGCGCCCTGGCAATAGATATCCTCTGTCGTTGACCGCCGGAGAACTCGTGGGGATAACGATGCCGGTGTTCAGGTTCAAGATGTACACGCTTGAGTAATGCAATGACCCGCTCCTCACGCTGTTCCGGTGTCAGGCCCAGTTTCAGGCTGATCATGCCCTCTTCAATAATTCGCAGCACCGTCATGCGGGGATTCATCGATGAATACGGATCCTGGAAGATCACCTGAATCCTGCGCCGAAGAGGTTGCATAGCCCGGTGGGAGAGCGTGTTGATAGTTTCACCAGCAAAAGTAATGCGGCCAGAGGTCAGTCGGTCGAGATTAAGGATTGCCCGCCCGGTGGTGGTTTTACCGCAGCCTGATTCTCCGACTAAAGCCAGCGTTTCACCCCGACCGATACTCAGGCTGATACCATCTACAGCTCTGGTCCAGTCATGGATGCGCTGGAGAATACCTTTGCGCTGGGGGAAGTGTACCTTCAGGTTTTCTACACTCAGCAGCGGCTCCAGAGCGGTGCCATCACTACTGTTCTGAAAGTGATTATGATCTGGCAGGCTGGCAATTAAACGACGACTGTATTTTTTCTGCGGGTTGCGGAAAAACTCTTCGCAGCTGTTCTCTTCAATGATTTCGCCCTGATACATAACACCGACACGTTGCGCTGTTTGCCTCACCACGCCCATATCGTGAGTAATCAGCAAAACGGCAAGCTGTCGTGATTGGGCAAGGCCACGGATAAGATCAAGCACCTGTTTCTGAATGGTGACATCCAGTGCGGTGGTTGGCTCATCGGCAATCAATACATCGGGTTCACAGGCCAGCGCCATGGCGATCATAACCCGTTGCTGCTGACCACCGGAGAGCTGATGGGGATACCAGTCGATACGGGTTTCCGGGTTGGGCAGGCCAACTTCCTCTAACAGCTCGATAATGCGTTTTATTCGGTCTTTGTTGTTTAGATCGGAGTGTAATCTCAGGGTTTCATCAATTTGAGTGCCAATCTTCTGCACTGGATTGAGCGAGGTGAGTGCCTCTTGAAAGATCATGGCGACACGGTTGCCACGTACGGCGGTCATCTCCTGTTCGGTAGCGCAGAACAGGTCGTTATTTTCAAAAATAACCTCACCATCAAGGATATGCAGCGCATCGGACAGTAGGCGCATCATGGCCAGTGAGGTGACTGATTTACCACTGCCGGACTCGCCAACCAGAGCGAAAACTTCACCATGTTTAAGATCAAACGACACTTTTTTTAAGATATGTGTCTGTTGATGGTTATTGACGCATACGGTTAAATTTCTGACCGACAGTACCGGTGCTTGTGCAGACTTTTGTGTCTGTTTTTTCGAACTGTTCCTGTTCATACAGCACGCTCCTGACGGTTTTTCGGATTAAAGGCATCATTGACCAGATCGGAAAACAGGTTAGCCGACAGAACCAGAGTAAACATAAAGAAGAATGCACCGATCAGATTCCACCAGACCACAGGGTCCTGTGACAATTCCGAGCGAGCCAGATTAATCATATTGCCCCAGCTGGGCATGGTCGAATCCACCCCCACACCGATATACGACAGCACTGCTTCTGCGAGTATCAGGCCGCTGAAGTCCAGTACAAATGTGATCAGAATAATGTGCATAACATTGGGCAAAATATGTCGGCTAATCACCCGTATATGGGAGACACCAAAAGCATGTGCCGCCTGAACATAGGGCAATTGACTGATTTTTAGCGTCTCTGCCCGCAATAAACGACACAACCCTGCCCAGCTGGTAATGCCGAGAATAAAGCAGAGTCCGAGGAAACGGGCATCGGCTTTCTCCAGACCGACCTCAAAGTAACCGGGGTTAAGATCGATAAACACCTGAAATTGCAAAATGGCAGCGGCAATCAGCAAAATACCGGGAATGGAGCTAAGGGTGGTGTAGAGATATTGCACGACATCATCCACCCAACCTCTAAAGTAACCGGCAAAGATACCCAGCGTGATAGCGATCGGCATCATAATCAGCGTGGCCAGCGTACCGATTAATACTCCGGTGCGAATACCTTTGATGGAGGCGTACAAAGCATCGTTACCGGCGCGATCCGTTCCCAGTACATGGTAGAGATTGCCCATATGGATCAGCCAGCCTAATACCATGGCGATAACCAGAATGGTCGCCATGGCAGCTCCCCAGGGGAAAGTGCTTCTGCGAGTAGACATCTTCAGCAGCGTACAGAGAATCAGACCGACAATAAGCCCCTTGCCCATACCTGTCGCACTCTGCAAAAGCAGATCGGTGTTGTAATCAGCCGGGTCGTTCAGGTGGCTGCCCGCATGCTGAAGATCGGGATAGTCCCGATAAGGTTCGCCGCTGGCATCGATCATATTTTCCTTGGTAAAGGACTTTAACGACAGCGGTGCAGAGTAGGAACGCTCCTTCAGCTCTCCCATCTCCCCAAGAGCCAGATCCAGTACACTGTGAACAGTATTGGAGTAATAGACAGTGCTCGAATTTTGCCCTTCAACGGGAGGGAGCGCTTTACGGAAATGAAGGGAATCCACCAGAGCCAATGCGATGTACGACAGAATTATTACAAAGGTCACCATGCCCAGTCGGGAGCTGAATACCTGCCGCCACTGGGCGCGGGCTTCCGGATTTTGGCGCAGCATGAGCAGAAAGGCACTGGCCGAGATTACCAGTAGCCAGATCATGATATCGGTCCACAGAATGACCGGTTTGACGGAAAAGATATCGATATCCATATCAGTTCAACCTCACCCGTGGATCCGCAATGGTATAGGAGATATCGGTCAGAATCAGACCGATGATGTAGAGCACCGAGCCGACAAAGACCATGGTGCGCACGATGGCAAAATCCTGGGCGCGAATGGCATCGAGCATGTAGCTGCCAAGGCCGGGAATGCCGAAGAAGGCTTCCATCAACAGGCTGCCCATAAACAGTGAGGGAATCACCACCACGATTCCGGTAAGAATCGGCAACAGGGCATTGGGCAGAACGTGACGAAACAGTACGCCCAGTTCGCTGACCCCTTTGGCGCGTGCGGTGCGGGCAAAATCCTGATCGGCAGATTCCAGAAACAGTGTTCTGTACCAGCGGGCACCGAGTCCGATACCCGACACCACCCCGATAATGATCGGGAGGATCAGAAACTTCCACGCCATCGGCCCCGGCTCAAAACCGGAAATGGGAACCAGTCGCCACAGGGTAGCCACTATATATTGGCCACCGATGATATAGAACAGACCGGAGATCGACATAAGCGACACAAGTAGGGCAATGGCTGCTTTATCCAGTCGTGTGCCACGGAACATGACCACCACCAGAGCCACGCAAATATTAACCCATATTCCAATAATAAAGCTGGGTACAGCCAGTGCCAGACTCGGCCCCATACGCGTTAACACATCGGAGGAAATATTCCGGCCATCATCGGCCTGACCAAAATCGAAGGTGAACAGTTTCAGGGATTTCTGGAAGAAAATTGTGTCAGTGGCCTTGGCTAAGCCTTCGGCCTCACCGTTAAACATCAATGGATAATGGTAACCCTTTTCCTGCACCCAGTTATCGATAGCATCCTGGGTAACATACTTCTCCCCCAGATGGGCACGGGCAACATCTCCGGGACTATTGACCACAAAGAACAGAAAGAAGGTGATCAGATTTACTCCGATCAGAATGGGAATGGCGTACAACAGACGACGAATAATATAAGCAAACATGGTTAGCTGTTTTCTCCCGTCTGTTTTTGGGTCTGTTTTTTTATTTGTGGTTTTATCTGTGGTTTTATTCTTAAAGTGAGGCGTCTGCGATAGGCGCGTGCCGCCGGGAATACCACCATTATCATGCCGACAAATGTTGCGATTAGAGGCCAGGCGACTGGCGTATTCTGCTCTTGCTGTCTCTCCCGGCGAAGGTCTGTGTCGATACGCACATACTTGAAAGCATCTTTGGCAATACCGTGTCGTTTGGTATTGGTCATCCAGCTATTGTTCAGGTAGTACTCTTTGGTGTGATAACCGCCAAACCAGGGCGCATCACTTCGTACTATCTCAACCATTTCGGCAACAATGGCATCCCGTTCCGATGAGTTTTCCATGGTCTTCATCTGATGGAACAGGCGATTGAACGCAGGGTTGTCGTAATTGGTGCTGTTGGCACCGTCACACTGGCAGTTGGCGCTGGTCTGGGAGCCTTCCAGCAGGAACAGGAAATTTTCCGGATCGGGGTAGTCAGCCAGCCAGCCCCAGCCGAACATCTGGGTATTGCTGTTACGCATTTTCTGCTTGAAGCGCACGTAATCAGTAGAACGGTACTCCAGTTGGATGCCGATCTTCTCAAATTGTCGACGACGCCAGTCCGCTATCGGGCCGGCCGAATCACCGGTGGTGTCGAGATAGAGCACCAGTGGCTTACCATTGTTTCTGTCTCTGCCGTTGGGATAACCGGCTTCCGTCAGCAGGCGTTTGGCTTCCTCAACCGTTTTACGTCGGGGCTTGTTATCAATCCAGTCATAAATGTAAGAATTGATACCCTCTTCCCCTTCCACGTGGCCGGGAATGCCGGGAGGAATCGGCCCTTGTGCGGCCTGACCACGGCCGTTGGCAAAGATTTCCAGCATCTCTTCGGTATTCATTATCATGCTGATGGCACGGCGCAGTTTGCGCTTCTGTTCCGTATAGCCGCCCACCACCGGATCATTCATATTAAAGCCGTAGTAGTAGATAGACGGCTTCAGCTCAGTACTGACAGTGATACCCAGGTCGATCATCTCCTGGCTGAGATCGACACCGTTGCCGGAGACGACAAAGGCTCTGTCAAAGTTGCTGGCGCTGATGTTGTGGCTGTCATCACCGGAGCGGTCGTACCAGCCCTGCATAAACTTTGACCATTGGGGCAGGCTCTCCTTTTCCAGACGGAAAGTGACACGATCAATAAACGGCATAGGTTTACCGGCATCATCCAGAAAGCCTCGTTTTTCATCATGGGGTGTCCCTTCCGAAGGATAAGGATCAAGGCGGTAATTGGGGTTGCGCTCCAGAGTTATGCCGCTGTTGGGATCATTGCGGGTCATCATGAAAGCAGCGGTACCGATCGGATACCAGTCCACCGTCATGTTACGACTTTGAAAGCCTGGGCTGTGGTAGAAGCGGTCTGCTTCCCACGGCATGGGAGCAAAAAAGTGCATCGCCATCCAGTAGCTGAACTGGGGATAGAGCCCTTTGATGCGAATAGTCAGAGTGTGGTCGTCTAGTGCCCGTACACCTTCCAGTGGAATATCTCTCAGATCCAGCCACTCTTGCCTGCGTCCTTTGCCTGACACCTCTCCGGAGAGTTCCGTTGCCTGTTTGCTGAAAGCCTCCATACCGACAATGTAATTGGAGAAAAAGCCGAGCAAGGGCGATTTATTTTTTGGATCAGCCAGCCGCTTCAGGCCATAAGCGAAATCATTGGCTGTCAGTTCCCGGGTGCCGGTTTCCGGAAAGTCATAGAGTGTCGTGTATTGCTGAGAGCTCTGTTTATCCTTGAAAAGATAAAGTGGTTGCCCCTGCTCATTTTCAGCCAATGCGGGATGAGGCTGGTAGAGAACCCCTTTCTTCAGATGAATAGTGTAAACACTGTAGGCCAATTCAGGGCTGTCGCTGGCAACCGGGTTCATCCCGGCATCGAAGTACGACAGCTTCGGCATTGTTTCAGCCAGTGCCGGTTCCAATACGTAGGGGCGCTTGAGGAAGTGGTAACGATAGGGGGCTTCGTAAATCTGGTCGATAAACAGAGCCTCTTCCGAACTGTAGGAGCGTACGGGATCAAGATGCTGAAGACGGGTGGAGAAACTCCCGTAATAGACGATCTCCCCCGGTTTTTCAGGGGGATTAGGATCATTCCATGAGCCGGAACAGGCGGCCAGCAGGAGCGTTGAAAAGAGAAGAACAGTGTATGGCACTGCTTTTCGTTTGATTCGTAGTCTTATCCCTGTTGGGGGCATAATTGAATCCGTTTATTAGGCCTTTTTTTAATTTCGCACGTTTTCCCGGCAGGGTACAGTGTAAGCGGTTTTTGCCGACTGGTTGGTAGTATTGACATTTTTTGGGCAGCCTCTTGGGTTGTGGGTGTTGTGTATCTATACTCAGGTCGATTATGAAGAAGAGAAACTGAGGTCAACAACAAATGTCCAATAACAACAAGCCACCCCTGGTAAAAATGGAATACCACCACATCGGCATCCCTACATCAAAAAAGATGCCGGGTGAGCGCCATATTCCCCATTTGAAAATGTATGTCAGCGGCTATGAAGAGAGCCCGTACAATGTCGAGTGGATGCGTTTTGAGGAGGGTAATACCCTGCCCGAGCTAGTAAAAACAGTGCCCCATGTTGCTTTCAAGGTGGATGATCTTGATGCGGCCATTGCCGGGAAAAAGGTCATCATCGAACCCAACAGCCCATCGGACGGTTTGCGGGTTGCCTTCATTGAGGATAACGGCGCCCCGGTTGAGCTTCTGGAATATACCGACAAGGGTGAACAGGCGTAGTTGGTTTACCACTTGGCGTAATGTTCCTCGGTAAATCCATAAATATTATCAATGGTGATGGTTTCGCCATCATCGGTCACAAATTTTCCTGAGAAACGGCCAAATAGCTGGTGGAAGTTACTGGCCATAACAAGAAAGTTATTTTTCTCAACCTGGCCACCTTCCGGAGTGAAGTTTAGCCGTACCTTGTTATCGCTGGAGTAAATTGTCCAAGGCTGATAAAGGTCGGAAGTATCATATTCAAACACCATTCCCGCCAGCTTATGAAGCCTGCCATCAACCCAGAAGCCGTTTTCGGTAAAGCTGCTCTCGTTGGTAAAACAGGCACCATTCAGACCTATATGTCGACCGTCGTCCAATGTTCCCGCCAGACAGATCCAGTTCCAGAAACTGCGACGGCGCAGATAGCCAGCTGACCAATCGAGCGTGGCGCAGGCATTGATCTTCTGCAGATCAAAGGTTCCGGATTTGCAGGTCACTGTTCCGGTACAGGGGATGCCCGCCATCTTCTGGGTATAGGCAAAACCATGAAGATCTACTCGCGTGGCAAGACGGATAGGCTGACAGTCCTGCTGTGAAAAATTCATAGCCACTGTTGTGCCATCTTCCCGATGTACGGTTAGTGTGCGCCGGTTATTCTCGCAACCCATTGCAAGGGTGTTTTTACCCTGTCGAAAAGACCATGTGCCTCTGTCCGGGGTCTGGTTGATCCGTGCGCAACCACCGAAAGGGAGAGCCTTGAATGGGTAACTATGCAGGTTTCCGGTCGGGGGATGGTAGATATAGACAAACGACACTGTGGCTATTTTGGTATCGACAATAGCTGCCCCCACAACCAGTTCAGAGCTGATAGCGGAGATAAACTGAAACTGATTGAAACCGAACCAGCGCCGGAATGCTCCGGCTTTGTCCCCCATGGGTGTGCGCAGGTGGAAATCCCGATAGTTGATCTTGTCTATTGGGTGGTCATATAACCCTTGTCGAACCTGTCCGTGCCTTATTAAGGAGAAATCGTGGTCAGTCATTATGGTTGTTCCGTGTTCAGAAAGTGTGATGGGAGTAGCCGTTGCGGTATTTACCTAGTGCCATCGCCGGTGAGTATCTGTATCTTGAAAAGACGACGAAAGTCATAAACCTATTTGGAACTGATATGACAGCTTCAGTGTTTTATTTTACTCAGTATTTCCGCCGCTGGTGGCTTGCTGAGTGATTTTCTGACAGCTCTGCCACTGGCGCTTATCCCGGGAACGGGGATAAGGGTTCGGATGGCATGCGGCAAAAACGCTGAACATTCCTCTCCTGATCTCCCCACAAAAATTCCCGGTCTGTTTCGAACCTTTTGTAACCACTGTCAGTAACGACAGTTTTCAATAAGTAGCACTGGGATTTTATGAACAATCGTTTTTGGGGTAGCACCCTTATTATTGCCGGCACGACGATAGGTGCCGGAATGCTGGCCTTGCCACTGATTACTGCGTCTGTTGGCTGGGGACTCTCCATCCTGCTGATGTTTTCGGTCTGGGCTGTTTCTGCTGCGGGTGGTCTGTTGATGGCCGAGGCTGCCAAGGCTTGTCCGGATGATACCAGCCTCCATGGCATGGTCGGTACGCTATTGGGCAGGAACGGACAGTATGTCTCAGCCGGTGCCAGTATGTTCCTCTACTACGCCCTGTGTGCGGCTTACATAGCGGGTAGCAGTGGTTTGTTGCAGGGAGCCATGCAGGCACTGTTTGATGTGCAGCTCAATGGCGCAGCGGCGTCCGTTTTGGTGACCGGTCTCTCCGCGCTGATCGTCAGCGCCGGTACAGGCACCGTGGATTCTATCAACCGTATTCTATTCCCGCTGATGCTGGTTGCTCTGGCCGTGCTGCTGGCCGTGCTGAGCCCCTCTGTTGATCCGGTCCATCTGAATTATGAACCTGTCAATCTGAACGTCGGTGTTGTGCTGGCCGCGCTGCCGGTTCTGTACACCTCCTTCGGCTTCCATGTGGTTGTGCCTTCTATGGGGCGCTATTTGGGCAACTGTCAGACCAGTCTGCGCAGAGCGGTGATCATTGGCAGCCTGATACCCATGATGGTTTACCTGATCTGGCAGCTGGTGGTGAATGGAGTATTGGGCGGTGAGCGCCTGGTGAGCATGTCCGGTGATCCTGTTATCGGAATGATCGGCGGTCTGGCCAGTTACACCGGGATCAGCTGGATCTCTACTGTGGTCTCCGCATTCGGTGCCCTGGCGTTGATCACCTCCTTTTTGGGTGTGGCTCTGGGTCTGCACGATTACCTGGTGGAAGCCTGTGCCGCTCGTCAGATTAAAGGTCGGATGCCTGTGGTCTCTGTGACATTCCTGCCTCCGCTCGTCATTGCCATACTGATACCGGGTGGTTTTGTGGCTGCTCTCGGTTATGCAGCACTGGCGCTGGTTTTCCTTGCGGCTTTCCTGCCGGCGGCGATGGTGTGGAAGGTGCGTTCGGAAAATCGTTTTTCCCCTGCGATGGTGTTGGTGACCGTCGGTGGTCTGGCCGTTGCCGGTGCTCAGGTGGGTATAGTTACTGGAATGATCGGTTAATTTTCTAACGCTTTGATGTTTGAAGACTTTACGCCCACAAGTGTGACCTCAGACCGGCTCTTATGGATTTGATTGTCCGTAGGAGCCGGCTGTCAGGGGTAGTCTGGAGACTTTGAAAGTTTGCCTGTAAATTTGCAGAGACGTTGTAGCAAAGTTGTGCCAACAAACCGCTTTTCATACAACATTGCGACATATTCACGCAAATTCTCTTTAGCTGAAGATACTTGTGGTACAAAACCGGTGTTTAATTATCCAGTATGAACAACGCGTAAGACGAGGAATAAAAAAATGAAAATATCCAGATTCGCTCAGGCCACGGTTATTGCTACTGCACTTGTTTTTACCGGTGGAGCGATGGCACAGGGAGAACACCATGGTGGAGGTGGCCGTTCGCACCATAACGCGTCTCACCAAAAAATGAACGGCTTTATGAAAGGCCACCATGGCCAATTCACGGAGATGCAGGATCGAAAGCTGACGGCTGATCAGATCAAGACCGTGGTGGAAGCGAAATTGATCATGATGGATAACGAGAACGTCAAAGTTGGTAAGATTGAGGAAACTAAGGATGGTTTCAATATCAGTATTGTAACAACTAAATCCGGCGATCTGGTACGCACCATGGAGCTGGCTAAAAACGGTATGCCCAAAAGAGCAATGGAGCGGATGGAAAAGCACCTTAAAGCGCGTGACGCCAAAGGGAATCATGCGAGCTGATAGCTTGTAGTCGTACAGATGCTCAAAAATTAAGCCCACATTATATGTTATATAATGTGGGCTTAATTTTATCTCTTGGTCAGGCGAGAGTCGCCACTGGCAGCCGTTCATTTCTTTGACTACTTTCAAGCCCATCATACAAATTTTTAATGGAGAGTTGGCGGAATTTCAATCGTCTGCCAACGGAAAAAATTCAAGGATGAATGAACTAAAGCGGAGCCTTGAAATGCGGTTTAGAGGGGGTATAAAAAAAAGGGTATTCCTATGGCTTGCTAGCTTTTTTGTTTTATTATCCTGTGTGGCACAGGCTGGGGCTGCGTCTAAGGAATGGGAAGACATCGGTAAAGCAGGCGGCTCCTCTTTCCCTCCTGTTTCCCTCGCCAGGCTGAAGCGTGACTTCGGAGTTCAGGGTGTTTCACAGGTGCGTAAGGCCTTTATTGCTAGTCTGCCTCCGGACCGGCAGGCGACGTTTCAGCTTTCACCAACTAGCTGGCAGGATCGGGTTTATGATCTGATCAGCTGGGAGGGTATGGTTGCTAGTTCCGCTTTTTCCTATGTGGTCGCCTCTTTCTATGGCAGACGTACTCTCCAGACCTTGTTAGATAACAGTACTGGGCAATTTTTTAAACGAAATAGTCTTACTCTGGCTGATCTGGGTGTGAACCTATTGTGCAGTCACAGTTTTGATGATCTGCTGTTTCGCAGCGGTATTGATATTTTCACTTATCTATTCTATAGAAACCTTGATTATGCGTCGATCCTTTTGATGCGCTATCTACTATCCCACGCCGAGCTGTTGTATAACACCCTGCCGGATATCCTGAACAGCCAGCAGGCGAATATTAGAGGTGTCCGAAAACTCTCTTGTTTGAACAGCAGGATCTGTGATGCTGTTTCTATTTATTACCACTCTTCTGATGAGCAAGACTCTCCCGTTACCGGTGAGCCCTGGCTGTCACTGGAGTTTCCCTGGCAGGTCAGAGAGTATGAGCCTGCCGATGATGAAAACGGTAGGGAAGCGGCGCTGATCAATCTGCGCCGTTGGGCACTGGCGGAGGGTGTTGATGCTGTTCATCTCTATCCAGGCATTGATAATAATGGTCAGCCCGTACTGCAGGCGCGCGCATGGAGATCCGACGATCCAGGAAATCTTTACTCGCTTCCTGGGCATTATGGTTTCGACATCAAGGCAATCTGGTGGACTTCTCTGGTGTCAAAGAGAGGTGCCCAATTTTCTGAATATTATCTGATCGATCCTCTGCATGTGAACATTCTGTCTCAGTTGGTGACACTTTTTTCCGGAGAAACAACCTCTCCCGTACACGTTCAGGGCAATCAGGTGGGGATCAGGAGCAATAGTCTGCTGGCGGTGAACTCCGGAGAGCTGGGGGGCATCATCATCGACAATCATCTTTCCCAAGGCTATGAGCTGCCGGATATCTATCTTGATGTTTCACTGAAGGTTAATGACGTTCTGTTATGGGCGTTGGCAGTGCTCAGCCAGCAGCGCACTCCGGCGCCTGCAAGGGGGGCACTTAAACTGGCCAGAGGTGTGTTTCGGTCAACATTTTATCGTGCGGCATTTGAGTGGACCGCAAGCAAATTGCCTGAACAGAATGCGGTATTAGAAGAAAATGGCGCAAGCGCGGGTGGTATACGGGTCCACCTAGTCTCGGTACCTGAAGGTTGAAGCGCCTCCAATGGATTGATTATAGGTTCATGGCTCAAACAGGCAGTATCACCGTAATACACAGACCTCCCTCCTTCCGGTTCGCGAGGGTGATCTCTCCTCCGTGGGCGTGGATAATGTTTCGGGCAATCGCCATACCCAGGCCGATACCACCGGTCTCCTTGTTGCGGGAGTGTTCGAGGCGAACAAAAGGTTCAAATACTCGCTCCTGGTCTTTTTTGCTTATGCCGGGGCCATCGTCATCAATGGTAATCGTGATATTTTGTCGGTCTCTGGTCATGGAAACTCGGGCTCTCTGACCATATTTGACAGCATTTTCAATCAGATTACGCAGGCCTCGGCGCAGATTGAGCGGGCGACAGATACTGATAATATCAGCCCCTTCCGTGTAGCTGACGTCAAGTCCGATCTCCATCAGATCTTCGCAAGTGCTATCCAGAAGTGCGTTCATATTGACCTTGCGGGATGGCTCCTTATCCGTGTTCTCCCTGGCAAAGGTCAGGGTCGCTTCCGCCATATGCTGCATCTCGTTGATGGTGGCGAGCAGCTTCTCTTTTTCGTTTGAATCGGGCAACAGCTCAACGCGCAGGCGCAGGGTGGTGATCGGTGTGCGCAGGTCGTGGGTGATGGCTGCGATCATGGTGGTCCGGTCTTCGACAAACCGCTTCAGACGTTGGTTCATACGGTTAAAAGCACTGATAGCGCGCTTAACGTCATCAGGTCCCTCCTCAGTGAGTGGTTCCACATCCTCACCCCGACCCAATCGGTTGGATGCTGTGGAAAGTGCCCTCAAAGGGTGGGTGATTCGGCGAACCATAAAGATGATGACCAGCAGAACCAGTGTGGATGCGATAATCAAAAATACGATGGTCTGTCTGGCCGCGAGCGGCTCTATCGCCGGTGCTTCAGCGGCCAGGTTAAGCCAGCTCTGATTCGGTAGCTGGATGGACATGGCGATAAAATTTGTCTCCCTTGGCGCTCTTTTTTGGGGCATGGGGCGACAGGAGCGCTCGGCGGTCAAGGGATCGGTAACACAGCGCTCACTCAAACGTGTATGACCGTGGTGGGGGCTGATACGTACCCGGACACTATTTTTAAAATCAGGGCCCAGAAGCTGCTCGATCCGGCGAGCTTTCCGGTTGCGCATATCGCTGTGATCAAGATCATCGAGAGATGATTGAAGGCTGATGGAGTAACGGGCCCGTGGCGAGCTGGCAGCCTCTACCATCGATCCATAAAACGCAGGCTGAGCCTGAGACAATTTTCTGGCCAGCTGGGTGGTATGGGATATCAGCTGCCCCTGGGCACTTTGATAGATGTTGGTTTTATGAGCATCATAAAGAATCAGTGCGGTCAGAGCCTGTGCGATAGCCAGTGTCAGAAGGATCACCAGTACCATCTGCGCCGTCATGCTTTTGGGGATAAGACTCAATTCTTTCAGGGAGAGCCGTTTTTTCAGGGACGACAGCGTCATGCAGATTGCACTTCCGCCGTGAGCATATAGCCTCCGCCCCAGACAGTTTTGATCAATATCGGGTTTTTCGGATCACTCTCTACTTTCCGGCGCAGGCGACTGACCTGATTGTCGATACTGCGGTCAAAGGGCATTGCCTCACGACCCTGGGTGATGTCCAGCAGTTGATCCCGGCTCAGTACACGACGAGGATTACTGACGAAGGCCGTCAGCAAACGAAACTCGGCTGTACTCAGGGGGATGACAAGTTCACTGTCGTCTTCCAGCTGGCGCAGGTTGTTATCGAGAATCCAGCGATCAAAGCAGATTCTGTCACTACTGTCTTGAGAGCTTTCCTTTTGACTGCTGCGTTGTGAACGACGCAGTACCGCTTTAATGCGGGCGACAAGTTCCCTGGGGCTGAACGGTTTACTGATGTAGTCATCAGCACCCATCTCCAGTCCGATAATCCGGTCAGCCTCTTCTCCCATCGCGGTCAGCATGATGATCGGAGGGCCATCGATGCTGCGGACGTGGCGGCACAGGCTCAGGCCATCTTCTCCCGGCATCATCAGATCGAGTACTATCAGATCAATGTCGTTATGTTTATCAAGCTCTTCACGCATGCTGGCGCCGTTCTTGGCCAGAGTGACGCGCATGTTGTGACGGTTCAGATACTGGCCGAGAAGATCTCTTATTTCGTGATGATCGTCGACTACCAATATATGTTCACTGTGTTCCATATACTGTTCCATATATTGTTCCATTATGGTGCTCCATCATGCTGACCCTTTTGTAAAACCGTTCAACAGCTGTCGGCATTATAGGGTTTCGTCGGAGAAGATGTTGTAGCAAAGTTGTGCAGACAAAATGCTCTTCATACAGCCCTGCGACATATTCACACAAACTCTCTTTTATGGAATATATTTTTGGTGAAAAACCGATGTGTAATTTACCCTGTATAAGCAGCCTGAAAGATGAGGAGTTGACTGTGGAATTATCCAGATTTGTTCAAGTCGCGTGTATTGCAATCGTATTCATTGGTACTAGCGGCCCCGCCGTGGCCTATGACGATCACGATCATCATCATCACCATTATTATCATCATCATCATGATGATATGGGTGCACAGGTTCAACAGAAGAGCGACTATGGTTGGAAAGAGGGTGACCTTGGCGGGTTTAAGAATATGGAGAATCGAGAACTGACTGCCGGTCAAGTCCGAATCGTGGCAGAGGCACGACTCATCATGCAGGGCAATGATAATGTCAAAATTGGTGATGTGAAAGAAACCAGCGATGGTTTCACGGTCAGCATCGTTACCATCAAGTCCGGTGATCTGGTGCGCACCATGGAGCTGGCCAAAAATGGGATGCCCATGAAGGCGATGGAAGGTATGGAGCAACGTATGAAAAATCGCGAAGCCAGAAAAAGCACAGAGGGCAAAAAGTACTGATCGCCAAACTGTGAGTGAGTCGTCGTGTAATAGAGAGAGTGTGAAAGAGTGTGATCAAAAATTAAGCCCGCATTATATTGTAGATAATGCGGGCTTAATTTTATTGTAACTGCTCAAAATTCTCTGGCAGATCGGGTGCCGGCTTTCACACAACCAAGTATTTCCGGGGTGATGATTCCGAAAACGCAGATTTGCCAATAAAAAATGAGTAGTTACGAAGAAAGTGATGCAGAAAGTGATGCAGAAAGTGATGTAGAACGTGATCCCCCTATGCCACTGTTTGATCTTTGAACTGTTCGGGGGGCGATGGGGGGTAGGGGAAGGGGTGGCTTGAAGACCCAGGCGGCAAGGGTTAAATCCCATGCCGACCTGGGCAACTGTTCATCAGATGATTTGCGATCAGGCCGCCGTCACTTCCTTCAGCGTGGCTTTTGGCTTGTTACGGTCTTCAGCCTTCTTGATCACGGTGGTGCCTTCAAAGGATTCACCTTCGATGAAAGGCTTGCCGTAGTAAGCGGCCTGCAGAACGTCCTTCAGCTCGGAGATCAGCGGGTAGCGCGGGTTGGCACCGGTACACTGATCGTCAAAGGCGTCCACGGACAACTGATCCAGTTTGGCGATGAAGTCCGCTTCTACGACACCTGCCGCCTGAATGGAAGCCGGGATGTTCAGGTCACGCTTCAGCTCTTCCAGCCAGTTCAGCAGGCGCTCGATCTTCTGAGCGGTGCGATCACCAGCCTGAGCCAGGCCCAGATGGTCAGCGATCTCAGCGTAGCGACGACGGGCCATCGGGCGGTCGTACTGAGAGAAAGCGGTCTGCTTGGTAGGGTTGTCGTTGGCGTTGTAACGGATCACATCACAAATCAGCAGCGCGTTGGCCAGACCGTGTGGCAGATCAAACTCGGCACCAATTTTGTGGGCCATGGAGTGACACACACCCAGGAAGGCGTTGGCGAAGGCGATACCGGCAATCGTGGCAGCGTTGTGTACTTTCTCGCGGGCGATCGGATCCTGAGCACCGTTGGCATAGCTGGAAGGCAGGTATTCTTTCAGCAGTTTCAGCGCTTGCAGCGCCTGACCATCGGAGTATTCATTAGCCAGTACGGAAACATAAGCTTCCAGCGCGTGAGTGACCGCATCGTAACCACCAAAGGCGGTCAGGGACTTCGGCATGTTCATCACCAGGTTGGCATCGACGATGGCCATGTTTGGTGTCAGCTCGTAGTCAGCCAGCGGGTACTTGTTGCCGGTCTTTTCGTCGGTCACGACCGCGAAAGGTGTCACTTCGGAGCCGGTGCCGGAAGTGGTGGTGATGCAGACCAGTTCCGCCTTCTGACCCATCTTCGGGAACTTGTAGATACGCTTGCGGATATCCATAAAGCGCATGGCCAGTTCTTCAAAGTGAGTTTCAGGGTGTTCGTACAGCACCCACATGATCTTGGCCGCATCCATGGGCGAGCCGCCACCGAAGGCGATGATCACGTCCGGCTGGAAGCTACGCATCGCTTCAGCACCTTTTTGTACGATAGCCAGCGTTGGATCAGCTTCTACTTCGAAGAAGGTCTGCACTTCCATACCCTGGGCTTTCAACAGAGCAACAACGTCGTCTGAGTGACCGTTGTTGAACAGGAAGCGGTCGGTGACAATCATCGCGCGCTTTTTGCCAGCCAGGTCACCCAGGGCGATCGGCATGCTGCCACGACGGAAGTAGATGGATCTTGGCAGTTTGTGCCACAGCATGTTTTCAGCCCGCTTTGCCACAGTCTTTTTGTTGATCAGGTGCTTTGGCCCGACGTTTTCGGAGATGGAGTTACCACCCCAGGAGCCACAACCCAGCGTCAGGGACGGTGCCACGTTAAAGTTGTACAGGTCACCGATACCACCGTGGGTGGTGGGGATGTTGATCAGAATACGGGCAGTTTTCAGCTTGTCGCCGAAGTAGCGGATGCGATCTGCGTTCACGTCCTGATTGGTGTACAGGCCGGAGGTGTGGCCGATACCGCCAATTTCCACCATGCGTACTGCCTGCTCTACGGCGTGCTCAAAAGAGGTGGCGCGGAACAGACCCAGCGTTGGGGAGAGTTTTTCGTGGGCGAAGACGTCGTCGGCGGTCACTTCCAGACCTTCACCGATCAGTACCTTGGTATCGGAAGGTACGTCGATACCGGCCATGGCTGCGATTTTGGTGGCTGGCTGACCAACGATATCAGCGTTCAGGCCGTGGTTGATAAACAACACATTGCGGACTTTTTCTGCTTCTTTTTCGTTCAGGATGTGACACTTGTGGGAAGCAAAGCGTTCTTTGACTTCGTCGTACACTTCATCCATAACGATCACGGCCTGCTCGGAGGCACAGACGACACCGTTATCAAAAGTCTTGGACATCAGCACGGAAGCAACCGCACGCTTAATGTCAGCAGTTTCGTCGATCACCACGGGCACGTTACCTGCGCCTACACCGATGGCTGGCTTACCGGAAGAGTAAGCGGCCTTCACCATACCTGGGCCACCGGTGGCCAGAATCAGGTTGATATCTTCGTGCTGCATCAGAGCGTTGGAGAGCGCCACGGAAGGCTCATCGATCCAGCCGATAATGTCTTTTGGCGCACCGGCCGCGATAGCCGCATCCAGCACCAGTTTGGCAGCGTCGTTAGTAGAGTTTTTAGCGCGTGGATGTGGCGAAAAGATGATGGCGTTACGGGTTTTCAGGGCGATCAGGGATTTGAAAATCGCGGTAGACGTCGGGTTAGTGGTAGGAACGATACCGCAGATAATGCCTACCGGTTCAGCGATAGTGATGGTGCCGAACTCATGGTTCTCTTCCAGAACGCCGCAGGTCTTTTCGTCTTTATATTTGTTGTAGATAAATTCGGAAGCGAAGTGGTTCTTGATAACCTTATCTTCGATAATACCCATTCCGGTCTCAGCAACGGCCATCTGGGCCAGAGGGATACGGGCATTGTTAGCTGCGAGAGAGGCAGCGCGGAAAATCTTATCAACCTGTTCCTGGGAGAAGGTTGAGAACTGACGTTGAGCTGCTTTTACACGGGAGACCAGAGCATTCAAATCATCAATGGTTTTTACAGTCATAAAGCCTTCTATAAGGTTCAGATGTTGAACCTTTAGCGAACAAAAAATGGATACACTCTGTACGCGCGGCTGTAAAAATAAAAATCATTAAATAGAACAGCCGTACACCGTGCCAGACTCTTAATTCCAATTGGTCGTTAAAATTTTAATTAATAAATTGGCTTAACGATCCGGTAATGACGGGGCTGATTATAGGGTGATGTGAATGTGAAAAGTTGATCTGAGTCATTATATTTTTGAGTAGATAATAACCGAACAGAGACTTTCATAATCAAACGGATTAATGATTTGGTTTTGATTTTAGCTGTTTGGTTGTTTGCTTTTTTATTGGGGTTTGGTGGGTTTTGTTTGGTTTTGGCATGCTCTGGTCTAAGGGACTGGCCAGAGCATGGTTTTTCAGTTTGGGCCGACAGTCAGAGTCATGGTGTCAGAGTAGGCGCCTGTTGTGGCATTTTTTGCTTCCGTCTGATCGATTTCTATTTTCAGGGCCATATTGGTATCTCCATTGGGGTTTTCAGCAACAGGTGGGCAACCTCCTTGCCACTCTCCTAGACCAACAGCCAGTCCCTCCTTATATTCTATCCAATCGCCTTTTTGTTTGATGGACATTTTGTAGCCCAAGGGCTTATTGGATGGTCCGAGGAGCTTGAATCCAGAACCTCCAGAATTAACATTTCTACTGTTTGCATTGATAGTGAAGCTTCCTGCACCAAATCTGTAAACACAGAAATTATGTTCATTAAAGTAATAACCGTTCTCGACAGAACTTTTTTCAGTAAAAAATATATCTCTAAGGCCACTGATCTGTAGCTTGTCAGGTACAGTTAGTTGAACAGGAATGATAATGTCCCTCTCCTGATTCGAATCATTATCACCACCTCCATTGGGATTTATTGAGCCTGCCGATTGGTCTATCCGGAACCTCAACCTCAAGGTGTTAACGCCTGGCTGTGAAATCTTACCCTCGTCGATCAACTTGTTAAGATCAACACTGAAATCTAATTTGAAATCAACGCATCCTTCGCAAATATTATGGTCGGGAATCTTAATGTTATCAGTGCCACCAATATGGTCGACATCTTGAAGAAGGCCGGCTCCCCGAAAAGGGCAGTTGCCATGAGGGAAATTCTGTTGATTGCCGCAGGCACTATTGATCGCAAAAGGTCTGTTGTCTCCGTTATTTTTCTGTGTAAATGTGCCGGTGACTAGCTCACTGGGTATGTTTATCTCTTTGGATGAGGGATCTGCATCCGTCCAATTCGCGCTGTGCAAGGTGAAATGAGTTGCGTAGTTGCAAGATTGATTACCACATGAGCGAATCTGAAAATCGGCACTGTCATTCAGTATGCCATCGGCTGGCCAGGTGACGTCGGTTATTGAGGGCAAGGTATTGAGCAGGACTGGAGTGCCTCCTTCGTCGCATACAGTTACCCCGGTTGGCCCTATTCCGCTGTCTCTGGGGTCACAGGTAAGATAAGGACGCTCGTCAGCTAAACCCTCTGTCGGTAAGACAAAAAGCAAAAGTACCAGCGCAGTACAAAAAAGAGATAAATATCGCATCATATAAAGCTTCTTATTCTTGTTATAAATACCAGTTGTCATTCCCGCCACATTACTGCGGTAGGTGCTTGAGTTCAAGGTTCAATGCCGAAGGAAGAGCTTTGGCTGCTGTTGTCGAGGGATGATTGTTGTTCGTGATCCTCTAAAAAAGAGGCAAATACCCTGAGAAATATTCAACAGTTGTTGATGTTTGCACCATGTATTTAAGTGTTTTCGCCGGTTAGTTGAAAAATAAGTCATTTGTTGAGCAACAACCTGTGGCTTACTGTAAAAAAATCCCGATTTACCAAAAATAACTAGGGCATAGATCAATGTTTTAATTGTGCAGAATTTGTAAAGTTTGCGCCCTGTGAAGGCACACCCCTTCAAGCACCCCTTTTTATTGAAAGCCAATACCTTTTACCGAGGAGTTATTATGGCCCAGGGCGCAGTACAAAATGTTTCGTCTACCACTATAAAAACAAAAAGCTGGACCAAGCGTGATACCGAATGGATGTTAACCCTGTTTGGTACAGCCATCGGTGCGGGCGTATTGTTCCTGCCTATCAATGCTGGTCTGGGTGGTATTTGGCCCCTGATCCTGATGACTGTTCTTATTGGCCCGATGACTTTCCTGGCCCACCGTGGTCTAGCTCGTTTCTGTCTGTCGTCTAAAAACCCGAACGCCAATATCACCGAAACCGTTACCGAACACTTTGGTCCAAAAGCCGGCTCCCTGCTGACCATCGGTTACTTCGCAGCGATCTACCCGATCCTGATGATCTACGGTATCGGCATCACCAACACCATCTCCTCCCTGATGGTTAACCAACTGGGTATGGCTGAGCCAAACCGTGCGCTGCTGAGCTTTGTGCTGGTTGCCGGTCTGGTTGCTGTTATGGTGTGTGGTCAGAAGGTGGTTCTGAAAGTCACCAACGTACTGGTTTACCCGCTGATCGTCGTGCTGTTTGGTACCTCCCTGTACCTGATTCCCCAGTGGAACATGGCCCAGTTTGATGTGGCGATTAGCGCGTCTGACTTCTTCAAAACCGTATTCCTGACCATTCCGGTTCTGGTATTTGCCTTTAACCACTCGCCAGCGATCTCCTCTTTTGCCACGGCGTATCGCAAGGAAGAGGGCAACAATGCCGAAGCAGAAACCAACAAAACCCTGAAGCGTACCGCCATGATGCTGGTCGGCTTCACCATGCTGTTTGTTTACTCCTGTGTACTGACTCTGTCGCCTGCTGAACTGCTGGCTGCCAAGGCTGCTAACCTGCCGATCATGTCTATCTTCGCCGAGCGTACTGATAACGCCATCTTCGGCTGGCTGGCACAGATCGTGGCTATCGTTGCGATCAGCTCCTCCTTCTTCGGTCACTACATGGGAACCCGTGAAGGTCTGAAGGGCATTATCGTGAACAAGGCCAAGCGTGAAGGCCGCCCTGTTAACATGAAGATGGTTGACTACGGCATCATCGCATTCATCACCCTGACCGTATGGGCTGTGGCTTACGCCGACGTCTCTGTGATGGGTATGATTGAATCCTTCGTGGCACCGATCATTGCCGGCATCCTGTTCATCATGCCTGTATACGCTGTGAAGAAAGTGCCAGCCATGCGTAAATATGAATCTACTGCGAATATCTTCACCGTGGTAATGGGTACTATCGCGATCACCGGCTTTATCGCCTCCCAACTGCTGTGATCTGATTAACAGCGGACAATAGTATTTCGATTTTAGAGGGAGCCTTGCGGGGCTCCCTCACTATTTTCTACGATGCGAATGCTGGCACAATACTGCACAGAATTCGTCCCATTTGAACAGGAATCATCGGCAGTGGCACTTAGCATCTTCGACATCTTCAAGATTGGTATCGGTCCTTCCAGCTCTCACACTGTCGGCCCAATGTGGGCGGGTCACCGTTTTCTGAATGATCTGCGCGAAAAGGGTATTCTCAACAGCATTACCTCTGTGCGTGTTGGTCTCTATGGTTCCCTGGCGCTGACCGGCAAGGGTCACAACACCGACAAAGCGGCTCTGTTAGGCCTGGCGGGCTACCGTCCGGACAACATCGATCCAGATGCCGCGGACCAGGCCTTTGAAGATATCGTCAACAAGGGTGTGCTGAAACTGGCCGGCGAGCAGGAAGTCAGCTTCAATTACGACACCCAGATGATCTTCCACTACGGTGAAGAGCTGGAGCACCCGAACGGCATGCGTATTTATGCCGCGGATCAGAACGGCATCGTCGTTTATTACAAAACCTATCTCTCTGTGGGCGGTGGTTTTATCATTTGCGCTGATGAATTTAATGCACCGGCCGGTCAGGGTGGTCAGGTAAATTCCGGCGCACCAACAGTGCCTTACGAATTCAAAAGTGCCGCAGAGCTGCTGGCTCTGTGTACCGAGCACAATCTGACTATCGCCGAGCTGGCTCTGGCCAACGAGAAAGCGCTGGCTGGCGGTGATATGGAGGCGGTCAATGCCAAAATCGACGCCATCTGGGATGTGATGCGTAACTGCATCGAGCGCGGTCTGCGTATGGAAGGTGCACTGCCGGTGTCCAACATGCAGCGTCGTGCATCGGTCATGTACAAGCAGCTGATGGCGAACCCGGAAGCGATGCTGAAAGATCACTTCGCAATTATGGACTGGGTCACTCTGTTTGCGATGGCGGTGAACGAAGAGAACGCCTGCGGTGGTCGTGTAGTGACCGCTCCGACCAATGGCGCGGCAGGTATCATCCCTGCGGTGTTGGCCTACTACACCCGTTTCAATGACTCCAGCGAACAGGGCGTGCGTGACTTCCTCGCCACGGCCGCCGCTATCGGCATGCTGTACAAAATGAACGCCACCATCTCCGGCGCTGAAGCGGGCTGTCAGGCGGAAGTGGGTTCTGCCTGCTCCATGGCTGCTGGTGCCCTGGCAGCCGTTCTGGGTGCCACCGTTCATCAGGTAGAAAATGCCGCTGAAATCGGCATGGAACACAACCTGGGCATGACCTGTGATCCGATTGACGGTCTTGTACAGGTGCCGTGTATCGAACGTAACGGCATGGCGGCGATCAAAGCGATTACCGCAACCCGTATGGCGATGCGTGGTGATGGTAACCATGCGGTCTCTCTGGACTCCTGCATTGAGACCATGTACCGCACCGGTCTGGATCTGCAGAGCAAGTACCGGGAGACTTCTACCGGTGGTCTGGCGGTGTTTGCCAAGCCTCAGTGTGTGGCGTGATTTATCGGCTAATAGCCTGATCAGATAACAGACTGAAACATTTAAAAATCCCGCAGCGGCAACTTTGCGGGATTTTTTTTGTCTGATGCCCTGCCGGGATGCGGGGCTGATGAAGTAGATTATGGTTTTAATTCTCCGCGGTGCTGTAATAACGGCCCAATTTTAAGGGGATGACTGTGATGAGTTTTTATCGCTACTGGGGAAAGGCCAAAAGAGACCGTGATGCGGTAGGGCCAGATTATCATCTTTTGCCTTATCACTGTTTGGATGTGGCGGCGGTTGGTTGGCATTTACTGAATGCGGAAAGGTCGTTGTGTCAGTCACTGGCAAAACAGCTGAATGTTGAACCGGCATGGTTGCAGCAATGGTTCTGTTTTTGTTTGATGCTGCATGATATCGGCAAGTTCTGCAGAGGTTTCCAGAACCTGGCGCCGGAGTTGTCTCCCCAGCTTGTCACCGCAAGACCTGAAATAAAAGATGAACCGGGGGGCGAACGTCGACTGTGTGCGAGTGGTTGGTGTTCCCCACGACCGTGGGGATGAACCGCGACGTTCAGCAACATCAGCGAGCAGGCAATAGTGTTCCCCACGACCGTGGGGATGAACCGTTCGGTTCGTGGCTGGTGCCATAGGGCAGGGCGTGTTCCCCACGACCGTGGGGATGAACCGCGCCGCCGCAGGTATAGCGGTTTTCATTGGCAGTGTTCCCCACGACCGTGGGGATGAACCGTATCCCCCGTCCGATAAAGCCCGGTCTGAACTGTGTTCCCCACGACCGTGGGGATGAACCGGTTTAGCCCATGGTCAGCATGAAATCAGAATAGTGTTCCCCACGACCGTGGGGATGAACCGATCATAAACCCCTGCATCAGTACCATCATGGGGTGTTCCCCACGACCGTGGGGATGAACCGTCACATTAACCGGAGCCGGTAAATCGTCGGCCGTGTTCCCCACGACCGTGGGGATGAACCGCAATAGACAGAGCGCTCTCATTTAGCAGGATGCAAGGTTAGTACTTAGTTACCTGCAGTCATCGTTAAAACAGGCTGTTTGAATATTTCATTATGTTTGTAGGGGGTGCTGAATAGTTACATCCACTTTTGAAAACGCCGTTAATTGAGCGCTTACGTTGTAGTGTTAATAGAGTCTCGCTGGGCTTGACTCTGGAGCAGCAGCAGACTGACCTCTTCCTTTCTATGCCCCCTAAAAACCACATTTTATCAAGATGCTTGAGCCTGTTTTTCGGATTAAAAACTTCGAAATCGAATGCTAGGTACGTTAACCTGTTTGTGAGTGCTGATGGTATCGGTTGCTTGTCATAATTCTCCTGAAATTTATGGGGGAAATAAATATGGGTATTCGTAAGTCGTTGAAACCTTATCTGTCTAAATACAGATGGCAATATCATCGGGCTGATGCCAATCTGCCACCAACACAGAAGTGGAAAAATCGACTTTGTTGCTCTGAGCGTTTCCGTGGGGCCTCTCTGTCGGATACGATTAAACCCATGATGGATTCGATACCCAAGCCCTATAAGTGCGAGTACTGCCAGAAGTGCTTCGCGAGAAAGTACAACCTGCCACAACACATCCGCACCCACACCAAGAAGAAGCCCTTATCAGTGCGACTTCTGCCAGAAGCGCTTTACACAGAGTACCAGCCTGATACAACACATCCGCACCCACACCAAGGAGAAGCCCTATAAGTGCGAGTACTGCCAGAAGTGCTTTGCACAGAATGCCAGCCTGACACAACACATCCGCACCCACACCAAGAAGAAGCCCTATCAGTGCAAGTTCTGCCAGAAGTGCTTCTC
>SAMEA5043665__coassemble_38_pt1 | contig 49150 bp, 53 predicted proteins | sample SAMEA5043665__metabat2_low_PE_004 | metagenome-assembled genome bin SAMEA5043665 (sample SAMEA5043665) | Gadus morhua | reverse complement strand
CCCATAGATTGCTCCCATAGGTTGCGAAAAATATTATGGATATCCTTTTTCTTACCTGTTTCAGACAAAAGCTTCATAGGTGATGCGACCATCGCCATGAATTCGCCAGCCAATAATGGCATTGTTGTGATAGATCAGGGAGTCAATTCCCCTGGCCTTGATCAGTGTGGTGGCATCAGGCTGCCAGTAACCGGTGCTATCGAGAGCCCTGCTCATCATCAGAGCCTCTTTGCCCTGCCATTGCCATGGGAGGCTAAATCGGGTGTGGGCCTTGTCAAGAACCGGGGGGTGTAGCCGGGCAGGCTGCCAGTTGCTCCCACCATCGGTACTCACTTCGACTTTGCTGATATGGCCCCGGCCACTCCAGGCCAGTCCGCGAATTTCCTGCCATCCTTTTTCTATCTGTTGCGGGCAAGTGGGCGAGGTGATGATGGAGTGGGCATCCATAACAAAGCTGAATTGTCGGGCTTTATTGCCCAGCAATGGTTCGGTGTATTTGGACGTTTCTTCCCGGGTCATCCAGGGCTGATCGCCTACTTCAATTCGCCTGAGCCATTTGATATTGCAACTCCCTTCCCAGCCGGGTAAAAAGAGTCGAACCGGATAACCCTGTGCGGGTCGGATCGCCTCACCATTTTGGGCATAACAGATAATGGCGTCTTCAAGTGCCTTTTGGATGGGAATGCTGCGGGTCATCAGTGCCGCATCACCGCCTTCTGCCAGCAACCATTTGGCATTGGTGCGGAGGCCGGTTTCGTTGAGCAGGGTGGCCAGGGAGACGCCGGTCCATTCACTTTGGCTGGTCAGTCCTGCTACCACCTGGGCAGAGGTGTCTGGCCCGTGGTCAAAATAGGCCTTGCAGTTACCTGAACACTCAATAAAACCAATCCGGGAGATGCAGGGGAATCTTTTTAATTCTGCCAGAGAGAATTTTAACGGTCGATCAACCAGGCCATGAATCAACAGCTGGTAGTTATCAGGGTGTATTTCGGGGATACCGCTGTGATTTCTTTCAAAGTGCAGATCCGATGGGGTGATCATGCCATTCAATTGATGGATCGGCGTCCTCGCGCGATCAAGTAAGGCACCATAGCGATAGGTCTCCAGTTTCTCGTCGGCTGATCTTGTGTCGAGCTGGTGACCCTGCCCGCCGGGATAACGACTCTCTGATGACGCGCACTGGCTGCTGGCAGCAGCCAGTGCGAGTGTGCTGACAAACTGTCTCCGGCCAAGAGTCTTGTCTAATAAAGATTTGCTTGTTTTGCCCATGGCAGCCTTACCCATATTTATTTTACAGAAGGGGTAGATAATCGATCGTCCGGCACAAAGTGTCCGAATGCGGGCATGGTAATTCCGGCAAGATTGCTGGCGTTAAGCGTCAGTGTTTCCGGAATAATACCGTTGGCGTGAAGCAGGTAAGCAGAGACGGCGTAGATTTGATTGTTACTCAGGCTTCCCGGCGCGTTGTAGGGCATTGCTCTGCGGATATAGTCAAACAGGGTGGTGGCATAGGGCCAGTAGTTACCGATAGTCGGGGTGGGGCGCGCGCCCGCTTCGTTAAAGGCAAAAATGACAGAGGGTTGTGTACTCACCAGTGGATCGAACAGCCCCCCTTTGCCACCTTCACTGTGACAGGCCTGGCATTGCTGCTGGTATACGATTAATCCCTGAGCGGAATCACCACTCCCGGGAGGTAACCCCCGGCCGTCCGGGCGGATGGCCGTATCGAGAACACTAATTTCTTCCGGGCTGGGGATAGAGCCAAGGTTGAAGCGATGGGGGAAATCATTGGCGAGTAGCGCTTCGCCCATGAAAGCTTCGCCCATGAAAGCTACGCCCATGAAAGTCAGTGCCGGCAACCAGAAATAACGAGTACGCCAGAAACGCAGTTTAAAGTACGCGGACTTACAGGAGCTATCCTTTTGCAACCGGTACAATATATAAATCATTGCCTTGATTACCCTGATCTCGTCGCTGGAATTACAAGGGACTAAGAATAGCTAAATATATCGATTCGCAAAGACCTAATGACACTGCGAAACTGGGGGGCAAAAACCGGGGCTATATCTTTAATTTTACAAAACCAATACTGTCTAATACGTGATGGTTTGGATCAGTTTGAAGTGGTTATAGCTTTCCGAATACACAAGCACGGGTAACATCAAAGCCCATTAATAAGATGTGCCCAAACGTCAGAAAAATATCAAGGCACATACACGACTGGGTTAGAATAATTGTCGTGAAACTGGCTGTAGACTACGATCAGCCAGTAACTGATACAGCCCTGGATCCGGTGGGTAATATAAGTACCCTGCACACATGGATTGCCAATCATCATCGGCCCAAGGCTGTAGGTAAGGCTAAGAAGAACGATCAAATCTCATTTGATCAAAACGTGGTTGATCGTGGCCGCGCGTAGCCCTTGAAGCATCGCTTCATAAGAAACAGTTGTATTTTGCTGATTTAATACGGCTTTTCCTGTTCTTGCGAATTTCCGGTTCACCTTTGGTCTACTCAGTAAGCGTCTTTAGCGTGCATCTTGGTGAGCAAAGGTAGACCAGTTACCTATTTGATGCGTTATTTCACTCTATCTCCTTCCCCTCACTCTGCCTTACCATATGCCCTATAAACGACAGCATGCAGCCTACAGCGGGAGACCAGGTTGGACAGGGCAGAAAAACGGCAGCTCAGCGAACGGGATATTTGCACCAAGTTCCCGCCCCCTGCCGAACTGTGGCAACGCTACTGCGACTGGAAAGGCTTTGACGACACTGCCAAAGCAACGATTGAGTCACCCTATTTCGACGACGGTTCTGGCCGTTCCCCCCGCTATTTATTACCAGACCAACGCCGTTAACCGTGCAATAGAAGCCGTTACCAAAAGGCAGGATCGTATTCTGCTGGTCATGGCCACCGGTACTGGCAAAACCTACACCGCCTTCCAGATTATCTGGCGACTGTGGAAGGCGAGACAAAAGAAACGCATCCTGTTTCTGGCCGACCGCAACATTCTCGTTGATCAGACCAAAAACAACGACTTCAAGCCGTTCGGTGCGGCGATGACCAAGATCAGCAAGCGCCAGATCAACAAGTCTTTTGAGATTTACCTGTCGTTGTACCAGGCGGTTACCGGAAACGAAGAAGAGAAGAATATCTACAAACAGTTCTCCCCGGATTTCTTTGACCTTATCGTAATTGATGAGTGTCACCGGGGCAGTGCCAAAGCTGACTTCGCCTGGCGGGAGATTCTGGACTATTTTTCGTCGGCCACACATCTCGGCTTGACGGCGACACCGAAAGAGACCAAAGAGGTCTCCAATATCGATTACTTTGGTGAACCAATCTACAGCTATTCCCTCAAGCAGGGCATAGAAGACGGTTTTCTTGCGCCCTACAAAGTGATCAGGGTGGACTTCGATCTTGATCTGCAAGGCTGGCGACCCAGGGCAGGTCAGAAAGACAAATACGGCAATGTCATTGAAGACCGCATCTATAACCAGCGGGATATGGACAAGAACATCGTCTTTGACGAACGTACCCAGCTCGTTGCCATGAAGGTAGCCGAGTTCTTGCAAAAGCCCGGCGAATACCAGAAAACCATCGTCTTCTGTGACAACATTGATCACGCCGAACGGATGCGTCAGGCACTGGTGAACCTCAACCCGGAGCAGGTGAAAAAGAACCGCAAATATGTGGTGCGAATTACTGGAGGATATTCTGGACATCCAACAAACTCTGGAGAAAAATCAGGCCGGCCTTCGCAAACTGCCGGGCACAGAGCTGATAAACCAGTCAACCGGCGAAATCGTCTACACCCCGCTACAGAATGCGGACGATGTGGCATCACTGATGACCAATCTGGTCGCCTATATCAACGATGCTGAGCTGTCGGAGAACGACCCGCTGGTCAAGATGGCCGTTATCCACTTCCAGTTTGAAAGCATCCACCCGTTCTACGATGGCAATGGCCGCACCGGGCGTATCATAAATATCCTGTACCTTGTGGCTCAGGAGTTGCTGGATTTGCCAGTGCTCTACCTAAGCCGCCATATCATTCGCAACAAGTCACAGTACTATGAGCGCCTGCAGGCAGTCAGGGATCGGCAGGATTGGGAAGGCTGGCTGCTTTACATGCTCAGTGCTGTGGAAGAGACCGCCAAAGAGACCATCACCCTGATAGAGCAAATCCGGGAACAGATGCAGGCGGTTAAACATCGTATGCGTGATGAACTGCCGAAGATTTACAGTCAGGACCTGCTCAACAATATGTTCTGTCACCCTTATACCAAAATCGAGTACCTTGAGCGTGATCTGGGTGTGAGTCGTTTGACGGCGACCAAGTATCTCGATCAACTCTGCGACAAGGGGTTTCTGCGCAAGCAGAAGATGGGACGCACCAACTACTACATCAATGAGCCATTAGCGAAGCTGTTTTTCGTACTTGGCAGATGACCCCTGTTTTTCACCTGTTTTTAAGAATTTGATCTATGATCACCGGCGACCTAAAAAGCAAAATCGACAAACTCTGGGAAGAGTTCTGGGTAGGCGGCATCGCCAACCCACTGACCGTTATCGAACAGATCACCTACCTGCTCTTCGCCCGCATGCTCGACATGCACGAAAACAAAGACGAACAGCGCAAGATGCTGACCGGCACCAACTTTGCTCCCCGCTTTGCCGCCCACGAGCAGGACTACCGCTTCAGCCACTTCAGCAACCTGGGTGCTGACGAAATGATGGAGCTGGTGCGGGATGAAGTATTCCGCCACTTTCGTACACTCACTTTGAAAGAAGGGGGCAACCGCAACGATCTCTTGGGCGAGTTTATGAAGGGCGCCCGGCTGGAAATCGTCAAGCCAAGCCTGCTGGTGAAGGCGGTGGAGATGGTCAAGACGCTGCCTCTGGAGCATGGCGATACCAAAGGTGACCTGTACGAATACCTGCTCAGCAAACTGACCACAGCCGGTATAAACGGCCAGTTCCGTACACCTCGCCATATTATCCGTGCGCTGGTGGAGATGATGGAGCCCAACCCCGCCCGTGGTGAGCGCGTCTGTGACCCGGCCTGTGGCACCGGCGGTTTTCTCTCGACCAGTTACGAATACCTGCTGGAGCGTTATACGTCCCTGGATGCTGTGCATGTGGAAACTGTCGTTAATCAGAAAGGCGAACTGGAGCAGCAACCGGTGTTTTCCGGTGACCAGTTAAATGAGTACCGTAAACACGTGGACACCGACATGTTCCACGGCTACGACTTCGATGCCACCATGCTCCGTATCGCCGCCATGAACCTGATTATGCACGGCATCGAGGAGCCGGATATTCACTATCAGGACACCATGAGCCAGAGCTTTTCGGACCGCTATCCGGACGCCTCCCACAACGGCTTCCACCTGATTCTGGCCAATCCGCCCTTTACCGGTACCCTGGATGCGGAGGATATCGACCCCAGCCTGCTGAAAACCGTCAGCACCAAAAAGACCGAGCTGCTGTTTGTCGCCCGTATTTTGCAGATGCTCAAGGTCGGCGGTCGCAGCGCCACGATTGTGCCCCAGGGCGTGCTGTTCGGCTCCAGCAAGGCGCACCAGAGTCTGCGTCAGAAGCTGGTGGAGGATAACCAGTTGGAGGCGGTGATCAATCTGCCGTCCGGTGTCTTTAAACCCTATGCGGGTGTGGCGACGGCGATCCTGATCTTCACCAAAGGGGGCGAGACCGATAACGTCTGGTTCTACGATCTGCAAAACGACGGCTACAGCCTGGACGACAAACGCAAACCGATTGCCAAAAACGACATTCCCCACCTGGTGACGAGCTGGAAGCAGTACCGCCGCAGCAAAGGCTTGCCGGTGGATGACTTTATTGGCCACAAGATTAAAGAGCAGCTGAACGACACTGTTGCTCCGATGATGGATTGGACAGATCGCCATCAAAAAGCTTTTATCGTACCGAAAGCTGATCTTGCTGTTAGCAAGTACGATCTTTCTATCAATCGTTATAAGGAAGTCGTCTATCAGGAGGAGCAGTACGAAGCACCCAGGGTGATTTTGGCACGATTGAAGGCGCTGGAAGCTGAGATACAGAGCGAGCTGGAAGAGTTGGAGGGGATGTTGTGAGTTGGCCAATTGTTCAACTGAAAGAGATTGCCTCGGTCAAGGGTGGAAAAAGACTGCCTAAAGGTGAGAAGTACTCAGAAGTACCAACACCATATCCGTATTTGAGAGTTTGTGATTTTAAAAATAGAACTATTGATTCCAGAAATCTTGAATTCATAAAAATAGAAACGCATGAGAAAATATCTCGTTACGTGATTTCTAAGGACGATGTTTATATCTCTATTGCTGGAACAATTGGTTTAGTTGGCTGTATACCTGACTCACTAGATGGAGCTAATCTAACAGAAAATGCGGCAAAGATAGTCATTAATAAAACTAATTTACTCGACCGTGATTATTTAATCTTGTTCTTGGCTACTGTTGGGCAATCTGCCATATTTTCAAAGAAGATGGCAACCAGCCAGCCAAAGCTTGCACTATTTAGGATTGAGGAACTGGAGATCCCCCTCCCCCCACTCCCCGAACAAAAACGCATCGCCGCCATTCTCGACAAGGCCGACCAACTGCGCCAGAAGCGCCGGCAGGCCATCAACCTGGCCGATGAGTTTTTGCGCAGTGTGTTTCTGGAGATGTTTGGTGATCCGGTGACTAATCCGAAAGGGTGGGAGGTTAGAAAGCTCAGCGACTTTTATGTGGACGCAAAAAACGGGACAAAATGTGGCCCGTTTGGTAGTGCACTAAAAAAACATGAATACTTGGACTCGGGTATTCCCGTCTGGAATATGGACAACATTACTTTAAACGGGAAATTTATTGATGATCCTCACCTCTGGATTACAAAAGAAAAATTCAATGCCTTGAAGGCATACAATGTTTTTCCTGGAGATATAATCATTTCCAGAGCGGGGACTGTCGGAAAAATGGGAGTTGTTTGCTCTAAGTACCCTGAATCCATAATAAGTACCAACCTCATTCGGGTGAGATTTGGTAATGAGTTAGTTCCGGAGTATTTTGTCTCACTTATGATCTTTTGTAAGGGACGAGTTGGTAATTTAAAAACTGGACCGGATGGCTCTTTCACTCATATGAACACAGGAATACTGGATAAACTGGATTTTCCATCCCCCCCATTGAGTGCTCAGCAGCAATATGTCTCTGTTTACAACAGAATAAATATTTTTAAGAAGAAACTGCAGTCCACCATTGATGAAGCTGACTATTTCTTCAACTCCCTCAGCCAAAAAGCCTTCGCCGGGCAGCTCTAAACCTATCGCCTGATGTTGGGTTACATTGAAGGACGGATGATCCGCAAGGCCATCAACAGTAAACAGGTTCGGGTGATGAATAATGCCTCCAGTGGCTCCTCCCTGCCGGAGGCTGACCGGGCTGATATGGATGTGTTTATCGAACGGATGATCCAGCTTCTGCCGGTACTTGGCATTCACCACTTCTCGGCGCCGGTGGCAATGATCCGTAAGCCAGTACAAACTAACAACCAGACCCCCCTGGATTTACCCTCGGCCAGTAAAAATGTGCAGATGCTGAGTTTTACGGTTAAAGGGGTAGTTGCAACCGGCACACTCTCCGAAGCCGGTTTTACCGTATTTCGCAACTCCTGTGCAGTGCTGAAGATGACACCCTCCTGTCCACCCGTTACCCAAAGATACCGCAGCAAGATGCTTGAGCAGGGCGTACTGGTTCAGAATGACAACCATTACTGCTTCACTGAGGATTACGAATTCAGCAGCCCCTCTGCTGCCGGAGCTGTAGTTTCAGGTCGCAGTACCAACGGTCTGACCGCCTGGAAAACCGATGCGGGCGTAGAGCTTAAGGATTTGATGAAAGCCTGAGGTGTTCCACAGCAAAGTTGCAGCGCTGCTGGATCACCTTCGGCGGGCTGATTGCCACGATTATCAGTGTCTTTGGGGTGAACGGGTACTACCACTTGTGAAGCGAGAGAAACTGTAAAAGGAAGAAAAGCTGTAAAAGGAAGAAAAGCAGGCATAAAAAAGCCCCCCACCCTGCCGCTGCCTTTAATGGCCCTGAAGACGTCGTCTTCAGGTGGTAGCTGCTGAAGCACCATGGGCTTCCCACTCGAGGTGGGCATGCTCGCTCAGTACTCACTAGGAGCCACCCATTTTCGTATACAAAGCCTCAGGGACGTTTCGAGGCTGGCGTACAGGCCAGGGGACCGTTCTTATTATATCGACAGAGACGGGGTGTCAGCCACCCCATTTTTATCACTTATCGTTATGAAAACTAAGTAATTTCCGAAATTCTATGGATATTAAGGGGTGCAGAGCTGTTCTAATCAACAGTATCCTGCAGCGCCCCATCGAGTTGTTTCAGCATGGCATTGATCTGATCCTGCGTGTCGGGATCAAGCAGAATATTATGCGTATCTGAGTTGATCATTTCATGGGCGATAGTCAAACCAGCCATGACCGCTATACGTTCAACACCGAGTACTTTTCCAGAGTCACGAATATCGCGCATATGCTTGTCCAGATGGCGCGCGGCGCTTATCAGAGCAGCCTGTTCGCTGACCGGACAGTTGATCAGATAATCTTCGTCGAGAATATGGACGGTTGTTGCAATTTTCTCGGTAGTCATTCTTCAGGCTCCAGAGCTTTCAAATGGCCAATCATTGCTTCTACCCGAGTTCTTGCTACCTCATTGATCTCGAGAAGCTCGACGCGCTCCTGTTGCCAGAGCAGTTCGTCGGAGCGAAGGCGTTGGTTTTCTCTCTGCAGGCGCTGACAGAGATCGATAAGATTTTCAATCTTGTTACTAAGTTCTGTGAGTTTGCTGGGTTCCATTGATCGTGGCATTTTGTGATTCTTTGTTAGGTTAATATATCGCCACTTTCCCTATTGGGACAACAGCAACAGTACTAAAGAGGTTAATTGAAACCGAAAATCAAACAAAAATGTATACAATCATTCAAAAAAATTCTGCGATACACTGCTTAGTACTGTCAAGACGGCACTCATATCCATGCAATACCACGGAGAATGTGATTATGAAGGACACAACGATCCAGAAAGGTACACAGGGTACAAGCTTCAGCTTCGATCAGCTCGGTGATCTGTTTATTGAGGCTCGCTCTTTTACCTCGCCATCCCAGCTCCACGGGTTGCTGTGTGGACAGCTGGGAGCCGGAGTCCGTCCGTCTCGGGAGAGCTGGCTGAAAATTGCTGTCGAGCAGATGTCCATTGTCGAGGCTAAGTCCGAACAGGATCTACCGGTCACCGTCCGTTCAGGATTGATGGCGCTGTATGATTATGTTCTGGCCGACCTCGGTTCGGAGGATTTTTCTTTTAGCCTTATGCTTCCTGAAACTGATGCTACTGTCGCACAACGGACGGAGGCACTGGGTCAATGGTGTGGCGGTTTTCTCTCCGGTTTTGGCATGGCGGGTGTGGGCAGAGACAAACTCTCTGAGGAGGTCTCCGGGGTGTTGACCGATCTTGCCCAGATCACTCTGATCCAGGCTGAAGAGCGGGAAGAGGACGAGGATGCCGAGCGGGATCTTTTTGAAGTGTGTGAGTATGTGCGTATGGCCGTCCTGATGCTGTTCAATGAGCATCGGGGACAAGAACACAAAAACAATAAAACCTCTGCCGCTAACCATTCGGTTCACTGATGAAACTCGAGAAAAAGATATTCAGCGCCCGTCGTAAAGAGCTGATGGGCACTCTGGGAGAGGGCGCCATTCTGGTGCTGCCCTCTGCCGCAGAGAAAGTGCGTAATGCCGACTGCGAATACCCCTTCCGCCAGAGCAGCGATTTCTGGTATCTCACCGGCTTTGGTGAACCCGAAGCTGTGCTGGTACTGGTTCCCGGTCGTGAAGAGGGGGAAGCGGTGTTGTTCAACCGCCGCCGGGATCGGGATAGGGAGATTTGGAATGGTCGCCGGGTCGGTCAGGAAGGTGCCGTGAATACTTTCGGTTTTGATCAGGCCTTTCCGATTGAAGAGCTTGATCAGTTGTTGCCGGAACTGCTCAACGGGAGAGAGCGGTTATTCTATACCCCCGGTCAAGATAAGGCCTTTGATGAGCAGATGTGGGGCTGGCTTGCCCGGTTGCGCAACGCCGAGCGGAGGGGGAAAACCGCGCCGGATTCTATTGAGGATCGCGACAGCTTGATTCATGCCCGCAGACAGATCAAGTCGGTAGAAGAGATCGCCCTGATGCGGGAAGCTGGAACCATCAGCACACGGGCGCATATCCGCGCCATGACGGAGTGTCGTCCCAGAGTGATGGAGTATCAGCTGGAAGCGGCTATCCTGCATGAGTTTGCCATGAGTGGCGCACGACACCCTGCTTACAGCACGATTGTTGGTGGTGGTGAGAATGGCTGCATTCTCCATTACACCGAGAATGACTGTGAACTGAAAGACGGTGATCTGGTGTTGATTGATGCGGGTTGTGAGCTGGATCACTACGCTGCTGATATTACCCGTACTTTCCCGGTTAATGGTCATTTTTCTCCGGAGCAAAAAGCACTGTATGAGTTGGTGCTGATGGCTCAGGAAGCCGCATTTGCAGAGATTGCACCGGGCAAGCCCTGGGACGGTTTTCACAAGGCTGCTGTCGCAGTATTAGTCGAAGGTCTTATAAAGCTAGGATTGTTAAAGGGCGAACGGGATCAACTCATTGAGGATGAAGCTTATAGCCCCTTCTATATGCACGGCACCGGTCATTGGCTTGGTATGGATGTCCATGATGTAGGTATTCACAAACAACAGGGGCAACCGGTATTGTTCACGCCAGGCATGGTGCTGACTGTTGAGCCCGGTCTCTATATTGCGCCGGATAATACGGAAGTCGAAGAGCGCTGGCGCGGTATTGGCATTCGCATCGAAGACAATGTGCTGGTGACCGACGATGGCTGTGAAAACCTGACCGCTGCAGCGCCGAAAACGGTTGCTGATATTGAAGCGCTTATGGCATAGCCTCGCTTGAAACCAACTCTTCAAACTAATCGCTGGCAAGCCGGGTTGAGTGCCTGGCTTTCCTGGTAAATTCCTCTGTTTTTGCTTTATCCGGAGGGTGTCTGTGAGCGGAGTCCTTTCTGCTGCGAAAAAATATATAAAAATAATGATGCTGCTAATAATAACAGTCTAGATTTTACATAAGACTAACAAAATATTTAAAAAGAAGATAAAAATATTATGGGTGATAAGCCAGTTGGTGTGTCTGTTAAACAGGGCATGTTTACGAAACTTAAGCAGAAGATTGAGGGTAAGGAAGGTTCCCCCTTAAATTCCAATGCAAAAACGAGATTCAAAAAGGTTGAGGCTGATCAACAGTTACGGAATCATACCGGCCACACCCGAGATGACAAAAATATATGCGATTGGAGAATAGAACTGGCTCCCCATTTGAAGGAGACGCTCGATCAGTTGGACGCAAGAAGCAAAATGCTTAAAATAATGAGTGGACAGTCCGAGCTCTCGGAAAATGAGTATAGTGATATGGCTACATATTCATCAGATGTGGAAATGGTAATAGGAAAAACTATCGATAAACTGGAAGAAATTACAAAAAAATCAGAATTTAGTCATTCTGAAGAAGTAAAAATAACGGTTTCTAGTTTAAGAGCCTGCTACAAAAAAATTGAAAATGTTAATGCTTATTTTTCAAAAGGAAAATTAATAGAAGGACAAAAAAGTAATGGCAAAAGAAAACTGGAAGAATTAACTGTGCAAGTGGCAGAGGTAATCTCGCTGCTCACTCCACAAAATACATCAGAAGATGTTGCTATGCCATCAACAACGCAGTCGACGCAAGCTAAAATAAAAATCTTGATTGATAAGAAAAAAATTATAAATAAGAAGCTTAAGAAATTAATAGAGAGGAATAATCAAAGTGTAGAATCAAAAATAATTAAAGAGGTTAATGAGTTGATAGACTCTGAACAAGTGGCGTATTTGGAATGTAGTAAACTTATCCCTGGAATAGTAAATGATGAATACGAAGCAGAACTGCAAATCATGAATGTTGATGTTAAATCTAACTATGATCTTAAGGTTGATGGAAAGAGTGATTTAAGTAAACAGCTTGAAGAGATTAGTTCTCATTTGGAGGCTATAGAAAAGTACACTAGCAGTGTAAAAAAACGGCATCAGGAATCAAAAAAGCAAAAAAGACAAACGGTGGTGCGTCATAATATTGAAGCTATGCAGTCTTTGACTTTTAAAGATCCAGATCTTGAAAGTCTAAGAAAAGAACTAATACCTTTGTCAGATGAAGAGTTTACTCTAAAGAAAAATTTAATTAATAGTTATCTGGAAAAACAATGGGAAAAGATGGAGAAATTTAATCCTGTTGTGGAATGTATTATAAACTGGTTTCAGTTGGCAGGTAGGAGTGAAAAAGTCACCGAACTATGTGCTGCATTTAATGGCGTAAAGTGTAAGCATGTATTGAATATTGATGATGAAAAATTTCTGAAAAATATGAAGGAATGTGATCAATTATTAACAATGTTGTCAGGTTTTAATAATGGCGATTTAGGCAAATATTTTTCACATGATATATTGCCAAAGTCACCAACATCTCAGGACTATGTCATACAGTTAATGTTTAAAACCTTGTTGGCAGAAATGAACAAGCCACCTTCAGACATTGATTTAAAAAAATTTAAGGAAATGGACACTTATTTAAAGTCGTACGTTAAGGCAAGAAATAATGAAGAGTTTGAATATAATCCTGATGCTGGCGATGCATTTGCTACGCTAGCAGGCGATATGTATAAATCCCCCAAAGGAATAACCGATCAAATCACTAGCTATGATGAAATAGGCAGCCTGGCAGAAAATTATCATCATATTTCCTGGAGGAGAGGTGATCATGAATTACTGAATAATACCATGGGTACACTTGATCGATTTATTCATAGTGGTCAGTATGATGAAATTGCTGGTAAAGAAGAAATACAAAAAGCAGATAAAGCGCTGAAAAAGATTGACGAACTGAGTGAAGAAATAAAGAGTACGGCGGACTTTGAGCGAAATGAAAGGCTCAAGACTGCCAGAAAAATAATCAAAAAAGTCTTGATTGGCAAAATGATACCAAATGCGTTTAATGGCTTGTCAGAAATGAAAAGTGATACTGTGAAAGGAATTAAAAATTTTTTTAATAAGGTGAATGGTAGGGGTAATAATGGAGAGGGTGGCCATTTAGCCGGATATGATAAAGAGGTAGAGGAAGAATTAAATTCTGTTTTAAAAGGGTATGCAAAAGTATATATAACAACAGACAAAAATAGAAATATGGACTTTTCTGTAACTGATGTAGAATCTGATGATGAAGAAAAAGCCTTAAATAATGTATTAAAAGAACTAGATAATGGAAAAAAATATAGCAAAGTAAAATTAAGCTTGTTATATGACGCGCTAGAGAATAATGAAAAGTGTATAGAAAGCAGGGGTGGACGGCAAACGTTACGTTTCAAAAGACATTATTCAAAACCTATCAGAAAAAAAGCTGAAGAACTTTGTAGTGCCATGATTGAATTTGAAGAAGGCATTGAAGTATGTAGATGTAAACAAGATAAGTACAAAAAAGAAGCGAAAAAACTTCAAGAGGATGAAGATAAAAATAAACAAGCCAAAGGTATTACTGAAAAAGCTGCCGATGTGATAGATAATATAAAATCTGAAAAATTAAAAGCTGCTGTCTGTAAATACCAGAAAGAGCAGGAAAGGAAACTTAGAAGTGAGGGGGTTGGACGATTTATACCAAAGTCAATACACTCCTTACTCATAAAACTTAAGCTAGTTGATGATCCAAAAAATGACATAGATAAAAATAGAGGAGTTAAATTAAGCAAATCTGATAGTGAAGCAATAGAAAAAATAAAAAAGGTAAAAGAGCTAATTCTCAAATCAGATAATCCAACATCTCTTGCTTTAACATCCAAAAAATTATCAGAATGTTATACGCAAACAGCAAGCTGTATTCTTGAGGGGGTCATTTCCCATAAAAAAGGTTCAAAAATACTGGATTTAATTGCCAGCGCTCAAAAAATAAGCGCAGGAAGCCATTTTACTCAGCCGGACTCTCTTGCTCTTATCGATGTTAAAATTCCAAAAAATCTAACAGAAACTTTGGCAAGCAACAAAGAAAATTTTAAGAAAAATCTGAAGATATTAAGATCAATAAAGTTTTTTAAAGGAAAAGAGATAAAGTTGTATCAAAAGAATATAGAAAATGATCTGGTCGCTCTAAACAGTATTGAGTTGCTAATGAATGATATTTCTTCAAATAAGATATCGAAAAAAGCATTGGCTGAGATCATTCAGATTGTGGACGAGTTTTGTAATGATAAAATGAAAAGCGAATTAGGGGAGGGATTTGCTGGCTCTTTCAAAGAAGTGTTACAGGGTTATAAAAACGAAGCAGGGGTGGCTGAGTTAAAGGAGGATGTTATTCCAATTTATGAAATACAAGAAGAACCATTGGAATTGCCTGATGGGTTATGGGAAAATAAAAAATTAATAAGTGACGATTACGAAAAAAATTTTTATACATCGGTAACCTCTTTTTATTATGGAAAAACTTGTCTGGACTCTTTGCGTTCTGTTGATTTTGGTGATTTCGAAAATCTTAAGATTACGCTCGAAAAAAAGGTCAGGGAACTTAATGCAGCAGTCGTTGGGTATAAAGACCATCTTGAGCTGATTAAGGGGTACATGGCTGTTACTAGAGCTGTGACAGAAATTGAAAATGCCATCATAAAAAATGATATTGGTTTCATAACTTCAGATTTTCTTCCAAGTACGCAATATGAACTTACTCAGTTTAAAAAACTGTTGGCTTCAAGGAGAAAGTATCTTGAGCTAGTTAAATCTTCAGGAGAAAATATGAAGTTGCAAGAATCTTTCAGTAAAATGGAAGATGCAGTCAAAAGTAATTCGACTTTTATAGATAAGATTCTTTCTATTTATGAAAGCAAGCTGCAGGAAGAATTGACTAAAGAGCTTGCTGGTGAAGGAAAGTCAAAATCAGAGTCCTCTTTTGAAGTTAAATTATCAAAATCATTTTTGAGCCAATATTTCATAATAAAACATGGAAATAAAATAGAGAAAAGAGATTCAGGTGAATTATTTAATGCCAATATTGTCGATGCTCATAAATTGATTAGTGCCGTAAACTCAGAAAAAACCAAAGGTGATTTAAAAGATATACATGAATCTGCTATGGAACTTATAAGAAATGATCCATCCGAATATTTCCTAGATCGTAGACGCGAACGCTTTGATAAGACGATTACTCTGAATTCAAAAACCATCAATTCTCTCACTGAAGCTGTGCAGAAATACAAAGAAGTGTTGGAACGTTGATATCTGAAGCCAGTGCCAGAACAGACAGACGCTGAACTCAGGCAGTATGTCCAATTCCCTCCGGCAGAAGTTTGTTACTCTCAGGCTCCGGAGTACACTGTGACGCATACGTAAAGATGATGCAGGGCACAGGCACACTATGCAGCAAGCCGAATACGATATTGTCATTGTGGGGGGCGGAATGGTCGGTGCAACGCTGGCCATTGGCCTGCGTCAGGCACTGCCAGACGACTTTCGATTGGCAGTGATAGAGGCAGTAGACATACCCTCCGAAGCTGACCCCCAGTGGCAACCCAGCTATGATGCCCGCTCCTCGGCCCTCTCAGAAGGTAGCCACCATATTTTTCATTCTCTGGGCTTGTGGCAGGAGATCCGCCAGGCTGCCGAGCCCATTCTGGATATTCATGTCTCCGATCGCGGCCACTTTGGTGTGGCTCGTATCAATGCGGCGGAGCATGGCGTACCGGCGCTGGGATATGTGGTTGACAACCGCCAGCTCGGGAGAGTGTTAATAAGCCATTTGCAGGCCGAAACCGGTATCGACTGGCTTTGTCCTGTGCAGGTGCAGACGTTGACGCCGACCCGTGATGGTATGGTGGTGGAGACTGACGGTGGTCAGACTCTCCGTGCGGGGCTGGTCGTGCTGGCTGATGGCGGTCGCTCAGGTCTTGCAAAGACGCTGGGCCTGGAGAGTGATGTCTCTGACTATGGCCATAAGGCGATCATTGCCAATATCACCCCTTCCCGTCACCACAAAAATGTGGCCTATGAGCGGTTTACCGATGAGGGGCCAATGGCATTATTGCCGCGCCCAAATGGTGATTGTGCGCTGATCTGGACCATGCCAGAGGCGCTCGCCGATGAACGGCTTGAGCTGGTAGAGGATGATTTTCTGGCTGAGTTACAAACACGGTTTGGTTACCGGGTTGGGCGATTTTGCAAGGTTGGTGAGCGTTTCGGCTACTCTTTAGCTCTGCGTACCGTTCGGGAGCAGGTTCGTCCCGGTCTGGTGGTGCTCGGTAATGCAGCCCACAGTTTGCACCCGGTAGCCGGTCAGGGTCTTAATCTCTCCCTGCGTGATGTACAGGCGCTGATTGAAACCATTGTTGCTGCTGTGCGTAGACAGAAAAGCCCCGGAAGTCTGGAGGTTCTGAAGGCCTACCAATTAGCCCGGGAAGGTGACCAGCGCCAGACCACAGATTTCTGTGATCAGGTGGTGCGGCTGTTTTCCAATAATTCCATGGTTCTGGCTGGAGCGCGTAATCTCGGGCTAGTGACCATGGATCTGCTGTTCCCGATGAAAGACCGGTTTGCTCGTCAGAGCATGGGGCTTGGCTTGGGGCAGCAGCAAGTGGTGAAGATCCTATGACACGTCATTTTGATATCATTATTCTCGGTGGTGGCATTGCCGGGGCCGCCATGGCGCTCGCCCTTGCTCCGGCGGCGGCTGATCATGGTTTGAATATTGCATTGATTGATGCAGATAACCTTGATCCTGTACCAATACAGACTGATGGCGCAGTTTTTGACCCCAGAGTCTGTGCGCTCACAGAGGCCTCCCGCAATCTGCTCAATAATCTGGGTGTCTGGTCATCGGTGGAAGCATTGAGGGTCTCGCCCTATCAGGGGATGGAGGTCTGGGATGCTAATGGTACGGGGCGGATTGCGTTTTCCGCGGCGGAGCTGGGCATTCCCTGGCTCGGACATATCGTAGAGAACTCTATTATTCGCAGGGCGTTGTTGGAGCGGCTGGCAGAAACATCAGTCCATCGCCTTGGTGGTGTCGAGGTGCGCGAGCTAAGTATGAAGAAGGGCACTTCCTTTAGCAGGCCGCAGGCGCAACTGCACTTGTGGGATCAATCGATACTGACCGCCGGGCTGATTATCGCTGCCGATGGCGCGTCATCGCAAGCCAGACGCTGGGCGGGTATTCCCATGCGGGAGTGGGATTATCCACACCATGCTATCGTCACGACAGTTGAACTGGAAAAACCCCATGAGAATACGGCCTGGCAGATATTCCTCGATACCGGTCCATTAGCCTTCCTACCCTTGCCCTCATCGGACGATAATCGACACTTCTGCTCCATCGTCTGGTCTCTGGTGCCGGATAAGGCGCGCAGGGCGATGGCTCTGGATGACGAACAGTTCCGACAAGAGCTGGCGGTGGCGATTGAGTACAACTTTGGTGAGATTGTTACTGTCGCTAAACGCTATTGTTACCCTCTCAGACAACGTCACGCCCGTCAGTACCATCGGAATGGTGTTGTTCTGATCGGTGATGCCGCCCATACCATTCACCCGCTGGCAGGGCAGGGTGCCAATTTGGGGCTGTTGGATGTTGCCTGTCTGGCGGAAAATATTCTGCAAGCCTGCAGTCGGGGTGAAGATTTTGCCTCTGACCGGATTCTGAACCGCTATCAGCGCGGCCGTGAAGGTCACAATCTGGCTATGGCAGCCACTATGGAAGGCCTGCAGCGCCTGTTCAGCAGTGATCATCTGGTGCTCCGCTGGCTGCGTAATGCGGGGTTGAACCTGACGGATAACATACCCTTGATCAAGCAGGAGATCGTTGATCAGGTCATTGGTGTCCGCTGCGATCCATTGAAATTGTCCCATTCCCCCTGCCTCTGATTATCTCGTCCCCTAAGATGCAGAAGTATTTCGGGGGACAATCAAGCTTTGAACTATATTCCTTTTCGTGCGTCCAATGATGTATCTGTATGTCCGACATATGGGGGGCCTGTGCCTAGCGCCATTGCTTTAAGTGTCGGGTTCTGTCGTTGAATAGAAGTGGGGTAAGTATATGGTTCGATCCACCAGTGCGGCATCCAAAGTGACCATGGTTTCTGTCATGGCTATAACAATGGTTTTAATAACAATCCTGCTACAGGGGTGCACGCAAGAGAAAAAAGAGAAGGTCGTAGCAGCGACTGACAGTAGTGATGAGTATCAGGTCTCATTGGCGGACATTCGCTCTGCCACAGAGTCTGCAACGGGATCAGCATTTTCTTCTTACGAGTGCAATACCGCAACAGGCATGACCTCTGATAAACGCTTCTGGTGTATGGGCCATAAGGCCTGGCTGGAGAGTGAATATAGTAATGAGGGAGAGGAGGCCACTCAGAATGAGTTTATTGAAGCCTGGAAGCTGGGAGCGCTGGATGCTCAGCAGGCGCGAGATCCGGCTGTTGAAAACCTGCGTTCCCGTCCGGTCGCGGCAGCGGGTTACGAAAGCGGTTACATCAGTGTTCTGGATGCCACAGGTATCGTCGAGTATGAGTGTAGCGATGGCGATGAGACCGATAACGAATACCGTGATCGCTGGTGTGAAGCAAGCATCGCCTACAACTCATCCCGGATGGGTGCTGCTCATAATGCCGTGCTGCGTGCGGCTTATGTGAATGGTTATATGTCTGGTCGAGCCATTGCGCTGACCTTGCCAACATCCATGGAGTCCTTGTTTGGCGATGAACCACCGCAAGACGGGGGTAAGCGGGCGATTGATGAACTGGGTTCGGCGGCCTCGCCAAAAGCTATCAAAACATTTAATACCGGCTTTCATGAGGGTTTCCAGGCCATGATTGATACGGTTCGTGAGTCCGTCAATCAAGTGATGGAGCAGATGCAGGGTATGGACGGCATGCCCGGTATGGAAGGTATGCCCGGTGACGGTATGCCCGGTATGCCCGGTATGCCCGGTATGCCCGGTATGGACGGCATGATGCCGGGAATGGGTGATATGCCCATGTCTCCGGAGATGTTGGATTCGATGATGGCTGAATAACAGAATGTGCTGAATACTGCCAGAGGGGGGGCATTGTACCCCCCTCTTTGTTTTTGTTTTCTAAAATAATCAGAACATGCCCTTTGAGTTGACGAAAATGTCCTTTTAAAATAACCGCCAACGCAAACTGAAAGGCAGAGCTCGTTTGTTATGGGTATCTGCTGTAATGAACTTTCGGGGGCAAGGCATGGGTAACTGCACTTCACTGTTTGATCTCCACGGGGCATTTGGTGCAAAGATTGTTGATTTTGGCGGCTGGGACATGCCGTTGCACTACGGCTCGCAAATAGAGGAACATCATGCTGTGCGCCAGAAGGCGGGGATGTTTGATGTTTCCCATATGACAGCCCTCGATGTGAAGGGTTCGCAAGCTCGTGACTACCTCCGCTATCTGCTCGCTAATGATGTTGACCGTCTGACCTTTGATGGTAAGGCGCTATACAGTGGCATGCTCAATAACGACGGTGGCGTGATAGATGACCTGATCGTTTATCGTATGCCTTGGGGTTATCGGGTCGTGGTCAACTGTGCCACCCGTGAGAAAGACCTTGCATGGATGAAGCGCCAGGCATCCGATTTTGATGTGACCTTCGAAGAGCAATCCGATGTGGCGATGATCGCCGTACAGGGGCCGGAAGCACGTCAACTGACGGCTGGGGTGCTGTCGTCTGGTGCATTTTCGATCGACAAAGCCAGGCTGGTGGATGATCTCAACGTCTTTGAAGGCCACGAGTGTGAAGGCTGGCTGATTGCCCGGACAGGGTATACCGGCGAAGACGGTCTGGAAATCACTCTTCCTGCCAATGAAGCAAAAGCACTCTGGAGCGCACTTGCCGAGGCGGGCGTTCGGCCCTGTGGTCTGGGTTGTCGGGATACCCTGCGGCTGGAGGCCGGTATGAATTTATATGGTCAGGATATGGACGACAATGTAATTCCATTTTCTGCCAATATGGGTTGGTGCGTAGCCTGGGAATCTGCTGATCGTCACTTTATCGGTAGAACGGCGCTGGAAAATATTCGTGCACAAGGCGGCTGGGATCGTCTGGTTGGCCTGGTGCTGGAAGAGCGCGGTGTATTGCGTCACGGACAGAAGGTCGTAATCGATGTTGATGGGGAATATGGTGAAGGTGTTATTACCAGTGGCACGTTTTCACCAACCCTCGGTCATGCCATAGCCATGGCCCGGGTTCCGGCGGGCACGGGTGACCGAGCCAGGGTTGAGATGCGCGGTAAACTGGTCGATGTCCGTGTGGTTAAACCTTGCTTTGTCCGTCATGGTAAAAAAGTTTTTGAATAATCGGTGTCATAACACGACACCAACGCTATAACCGTCTGGTCTGTGAGGAACCGGTAATGAGTAATATCCCGTCTGATCTGTGCTATGTGAAATCCCATGAGTGGATTCGCCTTGAAGATGACGGCACCGTAACTGTAGGAATAACTAACCACGCCCAGGAAGCACTGGGCGATGTGGTTTTTGTTGAACTTCCTGAAGTTGGTGTGGAACTGGCTCTCGACGCTGAGGCCGGTGTCGTGGAATCGGTTAAGGCGGCTTCTGACATTTATGCGCCGATCTCCGGTAAAATTGTGGCTATTAATCATGCCCTTGAGGAAGCTCCGGAGCTGGTCAACAGCAACCCTTATAACGAGGGCTGGTTCTTCCGTCTGCAACCTTCCGACAGTGAACAGTTGAATGATCTGTTGGATGCGGACGCCTATGCTGCACTTTGCGAAGAAGAAGCCTGATCAGCCATCACAGTGAACACCTCGATATTCTCGGGGTTTTCTCTTTATTGTACGAATAAAAAAAATTGGCGAAAGAACCTATGTCAGTGACAGCATTGCTCAGTCAGCTTGAGAACCGGGACGACTTCATTCGACGCCATATTGGCCCGGGAAAAGATGAAATTCGTGCCATGCTTAAGGTGTTGAATGAACGATCACTGGAGTCCCTGTTGGCGGACGCTGTGCCCGGCAGCATTTTGCAAGAGAAAACGCCGCTCGGGTGGCGTAGCCATACCGAACAGGAAACGCTCGCTTATCTCAAAGAGTTGTTGAATAAAAACCGTCCGGCTCGCAGCTTTATCGGTATGGGTTATCACAACACTGTCGTACCTCCGGTCATCCAGCGCAACGTTCTGGAAAATCCGGGCTGGTATACCGCCTACACCCCCTATCAACCAGAAATTTCCCAAGGACGTTTGGAAGCACTGCTCAATTTTCAGCAGCTAACCATGGATTTGACCGGCCTTGATCTGGCGGGTGCTTCTCTACTGGATGAGGCAACGGCTGCTGGTGAAGCGATGTCCCTCACTCGTCGTGTATCGGGCAACAAAAGTTCCAATCTGTTTTTTATCGATGAAGATTGCCACCCTCAAACGATCGATGTGGTAAGAACCCGTGCTGAAGGTTTTGGTATCGAGATTATTGTGGCACCGGCAAGTACTGCGACAGATTATGATCTGTTCGGTGCGCTGTTGGCTTATACCGGTACCTGGGGGCATGTCTGTGATCATCGGGAGCTGATAGAGGTTCTGCATACAAAGAAGGCAATCGTCGCGGTTGTTGCTGATATTATGAGTCTTATGCTGCTGGAAGCCCCAGGGAAGCTGGGTGCTGATGTGGTACTTGGCAGTTCGCAGCGTTTTGGTGTGCCTATGGGGTATGGCGGTCCGCACGCAGCCTTCTTTGCGACCCGTGATCAGTACAAACGCTCCATGCCCGGAAGAATTGTCGGAGTCTCTATAGACAGTCGTGGTCGTAAGGCTCTGCGTCTGGCCATACAGACCCGCGAGCAGCATATACGACGGGATAAGGCTAATAGTAATATTTGTACAACTCAGGTACTACTTGCCAATATGGCAAGTTTCTACGCGGTCTATCACGGCCCTGAAGGTTTGAAGCAGATTGCCAATCGTATACATCGATTGACCAATATTTTGGCCATAGGGTTCAAGAGAGCGGGTATTGAGCTGCTAAACAGCACTTGGTTCGACACTCTTTCTATTATTGTAAGCGACGTTGATTCTGTCATTAAACGTTGTCGTAAAGCCGGCATCTGCCTGCGTGAAACTGGTACAAACCTGTTAGGTATCTCGTTGGATGAGACAACAACTCGTGCGGATATTCAGCTGCTCTGGGATGTCGTTCTTGGCGAAGAGCACGGTCTGGATGTCGAAAGTCTCGACGCTGGTCTACAGCAAAATGCACGGCATAACTACGCTACATCTCTGCCAGATAAATTATTGCGTAAAGGTTCGCTACTGAACCATTTTGTGTTCAACAGTTACCATTCAGAAACCAGCATGATGCGTTATCTCAAGCGGCTGGAGAGTTGTGATCTGGCGCTGAATCAGGCGATGATTCCGCTGGGTTCCTGTACTATGAAATTGAATGCTGTGTCTGAAATGATGCCGGTTTCCTGGCCGGAAATAGGCAATTTGCATCCGTTCACTCCAGTGGAGTTGACAGCCGGTATTCGTGAGATGATCACGGAGCTGGATGATTATCTCAAAGTCATTACCGGTTTCGATGCCATCTCCATGCAGCCCAACTCCGGTGCTCAGGGCGAGTTCGCGGGACTGATAGCGATTCGTCGTTACCATGAGAGCCGGGGTGAGGGAGAACGAAACATCTGTCTGATTCCGTCGTCTGCCCATGGTACGAATCCAGCCTCGGCAATTATGGCTGGAATGAAAGTGGTGGTGACCGGTTGTGATGCCAAAGGCAATGTCAACGTAACGGAGCTGAAGGCCCGTGCGGAAGAGCTGGGTGACAAGCTCTCCTGTCTGATGATTACCTACCCATCGACCCATGGTGTCTATGAAGAGGAGATTCGGGAGATCTGCCGCATCATACACGACAACGGTGGTCAGGTTTATATGGATGGTGCCAATATGAATGCTCAGGTCGGCATCAGTCAGCCCGCCGAGATTGGTGCCGATGTTTGTCACCTGAATTTACACAAAACCTTCAGCATTCCCCATGGTGGTGGTGGTCCCGGCATGGGGCCGATTGGTGTCAAAGCGCATTTGGCTCCCTTTGTTGCCAACCATTCGGTGGTGAAGCTGGATGGTCCGAAAGAAGATAGCAGCGCCATCAGTGCTGCCCCTTGGGGTTCGGTTTCAATTCTGCCTATTTCATGGAGCTATATCCGCAATATGGGTGGCGAAGGTCTGAGAAAAGCGACATCTGTCGCTATTCTCAATGCCAACTATCTGGCTCAGCGACTGAAGGATCACTACCCAGTGTTGTATACGGGTCGTAATGATCGAATCGCTCATGAGTGCATTATTGATATTCGGCCTATCAAGATGGCATCCGGTATTACTGAGGAAGATATCGCCAAACGACTGATGGATTATGGCTTTCACGCTCCGACCATGAGCTTTCCGGTCCCGGGTACGCTAATGATAGAGCCGACTGAGAGCGAAAACCTGGTCGAGCTGGATCGTTTTGCTGATGCCATGATCGCTATTCGCAATGAGATCAGCAAGGTTCAGAGCGGTGAGTGGCCGAAGGACAATAATCCGCTGATTAACGCGCCCCACACTCAGGATGATATTCTGGATGAATGGCAACGTCCTTACAGCAGAAGAGAGGCTGTCTATCCGGTGTCGTTTGCAGTGGGGCAAAAGTTCTGGCCGACGGTGAACCGTATCGACCATGTGTACGGTGACCGTAATCTGTTCTGTGCCTGTGCGCCAGTGGAAGCATACGAATAACAGCGTCGTTTGATCGCACTTATTACTTGAGTTCAGGTGTTTTAATCCAGCTTCGTTCCCATAGTTATTTTATGGGAACGAACTCATGCCAGTTTAATGGGAGGAAAACAGGAACTTTATAGACTTCCCTAGTCGTTTAATGCTATCTGTCAGATCTACACCTCCAGTAGATCTAAAACGTCGTCTATTAAGTTGAGTCTGAATACCTTCTGTACAAAAATGACCGATGGTTTTTTCCAGATCGGTGATGTTGAAGTGTTCCTTATCCTCACTGACAGAGAGTGGAATCAATGTTTCAAGCGCCAGAAGATTTTTGTTGTAGTGAATTGCTTCCCGTATAGTGTTTTCTTTTTTGTTCTGACCATTTTCAATGTCGTAGGGAGGCATCCACTCGGATACCGGGTTCAGTCTGTCTACCTGATTTAATATTCCTATAATGGTGGGGATTTTCCTCGACCGGTTCTCTCTCTTTTTATAGAAGGCGTCAAAGAGTTTTTTGAACTCGCTGTCCAGCATTCTGGCCGATTGATTGGCTTTCAAAACCCAAATAACCATATCGGCCAGGGATATCTCTTTGAGCAGGAAATTTTTGTTCTCTTCGGTGCCGTCCATACCGGGAAGATCGATCAGATGTAAGACCTCCATCTCTTCCAACCGAAATTGGTACACTGTCTTCTGATTGGTCGAGGGTAGAGCGTGAACTTCGGCGGATATATTTTTTGTCAGGGCGTTGATAATGGATGACTTACCAGCGCTGACTTGCCCAAGAACGCAGATTCTGAGAGGTTCTATAGCAATAGACTGATGACTGTCGTCGTCTTTTTTTATTTCGCTTTCAGTGAGCTCATGTTTATCAATTTTGAAGCGGCCACTGTACATCTCGATGGAAACGGCAATGACATCCTGAAGGAAGGCGAGTTTGAGTTTGTGCTGCAATCGGTCCGATAGCGTGCCAAAAGCCTCACTGAAAATCATATTTTTGCTTTCGGCCATAAGAAAAGTCAGAGGATTGGTGATCCTGACCGCACGGATAATATTGGAGGCAACAGTCGCTGTTTTCACCAGCAATGGCAGTCTGGTTCGGTGTTCATAGCCAAACCTGATCAATGAAACCGGCATCTTTTCAATACCGGGCACATGGGTCAGCAATACCTTTCGGTAACGTCGGCTGACCTCTTCGGTAAGCATCAGCAATTCAGGCAGCGAGAAAGACAAACTCTTGCGGTCATACTTTTGAGCCGTGTCGTTGACTATCTCCAGTGCGTAGCCATAAAGGCTTTCCCATTCACTGTTTTGTGCGAGCTGTTGCTGAACTTTGTCATTCAAAGCCTCCCATGCGGCGGAATCATGGCTGCTCCATTCGCCGGAAGGTGTCACCCACGGAGCATCACTCTCCTGTTGAGCCTCTTTTGGTCTCTGTTCGGAACGTGTCAGGCTGCGCCATAAGCGTGGTGCCAGAATGGCGACAGTGCACAGAAGCAAAGCTCCGGCAAAGTACAGGCTGTAACCATGCAAAAATAGAGAGACGACACCAAAACCGGACAGCACCAGTATGGGTACGACGATCATTACACCGATGTACTCTTTCAGCTCCATAAGTACACGACTTTCGTCTTTTTTTTGCGGATCAGTCACGATGGGCTACCTCCTTACCTCTTTTCAGAGCCTCTTTATAGAGCTGTCTTAACTGCTCCGGGTTAATTTCTTCTTCCCTGCTCTTGTGGTAGAGATACATGCAGGCGGCCCTGCCAATGGCATAGGTCGATGCGAAGCTCATGGCCGCGGCACTGGCGGCTCCAATTGTCTGTCCATAGGCGGGTATTAATTTGATCAACTGACGAATGCCCAGCCTGCTCACATACTGCACGCCGAAGCCTGCTCCCAGTGCGCCAACAAACTCGGTAAATGAGGTTCGGTTCCACTCAATGCCATACTGATTACCGAGACTGTGGAGCATTTTTCCCTGAATAACGGGAACGGAGACTAATCCGACACCAGGAATCACATCACTGGTTGCCGCCGTACCTGCGTAGAACAATACCTCATTACGCAAGAGTGAGAAATTTTCTTCCTCCTTGGTTTTGTGATCGCTCCGGTCAGCAATATGGGCGACAACAGGCATTAGATTGGCGAGTTCACCAATAAGTTCATCGATACCAAATTGCTCGCCGTTTTTTAACTCAAAATCGACCTCGACGGTGACGAACTCTGATGGCCATATCTGTTTCACCTGATCACGCTGATGTAATACACAGGATTGGCGGTCTGGTTCTGAAAGCTGGTCGACCCCTGTTTGTACAAGAAGCAGCTCTTTTATCTTTCCGGTCCGGGCAATTTGTTCCAGCGCTTTGAGCACATGGCTCTGCTCAACCTCCTGGGCCTTCATCACCACAATCAGGGCGTGGCTGGAGGCTATACAGGTATCAATATCTTCCGTGGGATCATAGTCAGCCTCTGCCAACCCTCGGGTATCGAGAAATCTTAGCAGGGGTTTCTCTTCCGGGAACAGATAGCTGGCGGCGGTCTGCGTGCAGGGTTGGAAGCCATTGCCAACGACCACGTCATCGTTTCCGGTAACCGTCTGGATAAGCGACGATTTCCCCGCACCGGTTTTTCCCAGTAGCCAGAGAGTCGGCACCGAGGTGGTCTGATGTTCGAACGCACGCTCAATATCGGGATTGGGAGCAGGGTTCAGATGCTCCAGAATTTTTTCAAAGATACTCATTGAGGAGGACTCCGGTGGCAGTATAGAAGGCGATGATGACGGGACATGATTATCTCACCCCAAGAGGATGATATTTTATGGTTTGCCCACCAGAATCACCAACCATGTCGTTAAACCTAATCAACCCCGGAGACTGGAGCGCCATCCGCATTCCGGTTGTTTTTTTAACATACTAACTGATGGTACGCGGATAATTGACTAGTGCCGTACAGCGTGAAAACCCATACCCATATCATTGTCGTCACTCTCACGAAGGCGGGAGTCCATTGTGCGGTGGATTCCCGCCTTCGCGTAAATGACGGTGGTTTGGTTATTTGAGATTTGCAGCACTAGTATCTTGTCATCTGAACAGGAGGAACGATCTTGTGATTTCTGTCGCAACGCAGGTCATCATGGGGCTGGTGGGTGTTATTGTCACTGGTTATGTTTTGAACGGTGCTGCTGGAATACCTCCACATAAGATAATGCCACCAGTTATCGATGCTAGTAAAACCCCTTTAAATACTGTGGAACAAACCAAAGAAGTAGAATATACGCGCAATAGACGCTCGGGGGGGGGGGAGAGTGTTAAAAAAAATGTTTCCGTAGACATGTACTTGCGTCCCACGGAAAAACCGAAAGACAAAACGAGAGAAAATGCCTTGATTCATGCCGTTAAAAATACATGGGATGAAAACACCTCCCCAGTCATTGGTAGCGGCGGGTTCGGCGAGGTGCGAAGAATCCACCCACATTCGAAGAAACAGATGCTGCTGGTTTTTAAGGTTAATATCAAGAAAGACTCTAATACGTATCGAGATAGTCTTGAAGAGGCTAAAAGACACTTCCAGATGAATCACCCTAACATTATCTCCTGTCTAGGTTACGCCAGTATCGCAAAAGAACGGCGTGTGTTGCTGCTTTTTCCTCAAGCAAAGCAGAGCCTAAGGCAGATGCTTGAGGGATCAGAAAACGAAACTAGTCCATTGTCCGAATGTCTCTCTATCACTCGTCAAGTTGCCGAGGGTCTTGCCTATATTCATAAGCAAGGGTGCGTCCATGGGGATGTGGCTAGCAAAAATATTCTACTGGATAACACTGGCAAGCCCCTGATTACAGACTTTGGCCTCGCTGCTTGTATTGGTAGTCGAAACCCCAATCGAAATGTATCCGAAGGCGATGAAAAATATCTATTTCTTGGGGTTGAGGTAAACAGGGAGGTTTGTGAGGGTGACCTGTATCTGCCACCGGAAAGCTATATCGGTGAAACCAGGGAACTGATAAGCGATGTTTTTTGTCTGGGAGTCGTTGGTTTCGGTCTTTATAAAAATGATCCTATCGATGTAGCATGGACTAACAAACCCGGTTACAACTTCACAGAGTGCAAACAGGATTATCCTCATTTCCTCTGGCCGGATAAGGGTCGGCGATCGTTACGATCACTGCGCACTTATATCAGTAGCACCAAGCGCAATGCCCTGAAGCGGTTGCGACCAGAAGACGATCAAGACCTGCAGGATAGGTTTTTGAACGTCATTGAAAAGTGCATGGACGTCGACCCGAAATTTCGAATTAAGACGGCAGGAGAGGTTAGCGAGCAGCTTCAGGCGCTGGAAAACGACCCGAGGGAACGGAAGAAGCAATGAGTGCAGCAGAAGATACCAGACTCGGAAAGGCTCTCCGATATCAGCGTATCAGAGAGTATTGTGGGGCGCATAGGGCGAGGATCATCACGGCTGTTCAGGGTCAGTCAAACCACGTCCGCAGCTTATCCTGAGCCTTGGTCTTATGTTCCTGCTTGATATACATAGCGACTGCGGCAACAGCAGCCGCCAGAACGCTCAGGTCATCACTAAAACCGGCGAATGGAATGATATCGGGGATGAGATCAACGGGAGAGATAAAGTAACCGAGGGCGCCATATATTGTGGTTTTTGCCCAGAGTGGTGTATCCGTATCCCGCGCGGCGTAATACATCTGCAGAGCCAGCTCCAGCACCTGTTTTCCCGCAACTTTAGCGACGTTTTTCAGTTTTTCCCAAAAGCCGCTGTCGGAATAACTCTTTTCGTATTGATCGTTGTCAGCCATTTTTTTTGCACTCTTTTTATTTTGTTTCAGTCTGTGTGATGTGCGTACAAAAAAGCCCTTGTACTGACAAGGGCTTTTCCTGGGGATAGCGGTTTTGCCGCAGTCAATTAATCCTTTTTCAGGAACACGCCCCAGTTGAACAGGCCAATCAACACCGAACCACCGATGATGTTGCCGATAGTGACCGGCAGCAGGTTCATCCAGAGGATGTTGCTCAGGGTGATATTCGGGAAGCTGGCTGCGGTTTTGCCGATCTCTGTCCAGAATTCGGGCGCGGCGACAGCCTTGATGGCCAGACCCACAGGCAGAAGGTACATGTTAGCGATGGAGTGTTCAAATCCGGCCGCGATAAACATAGCAACTGGCAGCACCATAGCCAGCATTTTGCCGCTGGCTGCGCGGGCGCTGTAGCTCATCCATACCGCCAGACAGACCATCAGGTTACAGAGAATACCCAGCACCAGCGCCTGACCAAAGGAATGGCCCAGCTTGGCATTGGCAATATAGAGTGCCGATGAGCCGATAGAGCCGTGGCCGCCTTGCCACTGATCGGTATAGACGATCATGGCCACGATCAGCAGAGAGCCGACCAGATTGCCAAAATAGACGACACCCCAGTTCTTAAACATCTGGTGCATGGAGATTTTGCGGGTGGCTACAGGGATGGCAAGCAGAGTGCTGCTGGTGAACAGATCACCGCCACACAGGACGACAGCCATAAGGCCCATACTAAACGTAATACCACCGACCAGCTTCGCCATACCATAGGGCATGGCTCCAGAGCCGGCAGAGGCAGTCGTGTAAAAGACTCCGGCCATGGCGATCATCATACCGGCCATAATGGCGAGCATCAAAGTTTTGGACACGGCTTTGTTGGCTTTGCCAACAGCAATTTGTTCGCCGAGTTCAGCCATGGCATAAGGAGAGCGTGCTCCGGTTTCCAGGGCGTTTGTAGTCATAGATTTACACCGGTTATGAAAAGCATACGAGCCCGATTGAAGGCAGGCTGTTGTTAGAGATAATGGAATCCTGAGTACACCATAAGACGGAATACTCTAAGAGAAAATACGTAAAAGGTACGATATGGGTCGATCAGACACCCAACTAACGGAGGCTAGCCTGTAATTATTTGTTGTCAATTTGTGAGAGATGCTTCTCCACGCCTGTTATATCAGGGTATTCACGGATGGCAGCAGATTCGTAGCCTTTTGCACAGTCACCAACAGCTTCGTATAATCCCCGCCTTTGATTTTCAGAATTTCTCACAAATTCTTAACTTTTTTACGGGATAGCATCATGGGTTTTAACTGCGGCATCGTCGGTCTGCCAAACGTGGGCAAGTCCACACTGTTCAACGCTCTCACCAAAGCGGGCATTGATGCCGAGAACTTTCCGTTCTGCACCATCGAGCCCAACTCCGGTATCGTGCCGATGCCTGATCCGCGCCTGACCGCACTGGCTGCCATTGTTAACCCCCAGCGGGTACTGCCAACCACGATGGAGTTTGTTGACATTGCTGGTCTGGTAGAAGGGGCTTCCAAGGGGGAAGGTCTGGGCAACAAGTTTCTGGCCAATATTCGTGAAACCGACGCTATTGCTCACGTCGTGCGTTGCTTTGAAGATGAGAACGTGATTCACGTCTCCAACCGTATCGATCCGATTTCTGATATTGAAATCATCAATATGGAGCTGATCATGGCGGATCTGGACAGCTGCGAGAAGCAGCAGAAGCGTCTGGTGCGCGTGGCCAAAGGTGGTGATAAGGATGCCAAGGTTCAGATGGCCCTGCTGGAAAAACTGATTCCTGCCTTTGAAGAGGGTAAGCCCGCCCGCTCAGTGGTTCTGAATGAAGAAGAAAAGAAGCAGATGAAGCAACTCTTCCTGCTCACCTCCAAGCCAACCATGTATATCGCCAACGTGGATGAAAATGGTTTTGAGAACAACCCTCATCTGGACAAGGTGCGTGAGTTTGCTGCCGCTGAAGGTGCCATTGTTGTGCCGGTATGCAACAAGCTGGAATCGGAAATTGCTGAGCTGGAAGATGAAGAGAAAGCCGAGTTTCTGGCCGATATGGGTATGGATGAGCCGGGTCTGGATCGTGTTATCCGTGCCGGTTACGATCTACTGAATCTGCAAACTTACTTCACCGCAGGCGTTAAGGAAGTGCGTGCCTGGACTGTGCCTATCGGTGCAACGGCACCTCAGGCTGCCGGTGTTATCCACACTGACTTTATGCGTGGTTTTATCCGTGCCGAAGTGACCGCCTATGATGATTTCATCAAGTACAGCGGCGAAAAGGGCGCTAAGGAGGCGGGTTGCCTGCGTCTGGAAGGGAAGGAGTACATCGTCAAAGATGGCGATGTAATGCACTTCCGTTTTAACGTATAACAATTCTGCCCCCTTCTCAGGCTGCCGTTCTGGCAGCCTGATGCCCGGTTGCCATTTGATACTCAAGCATCTGAAAAATTTAGGATATCCACAAGCGAGGCGCTTCTTGTGTTCAGCGTCTTAGCGCTTACTATTACCGGACTTGTTCTGGACGTTTAGTATGTTGATTTCCTCTTCTTCTCTCCTATGGGATAGCGTGGTTCTGGCTGGTGGTCAGTCGTCCCGTATGGGGCAGGACAAAGCCCTGCTCCAATGGCATGGTGTACCGCTGTACCAGCATATGGCGAATATCCTCCAACAGGCTGGTGCACGACGGGTGATGGTTAACCGCTTTGATGATCCCCGTTTTGATGATAATAAGGATTGGATCAGGGATCGCATTCCTGGTCACGGTCCGCTTTCCGGGATACATACGGCACTGTATGAAACTGATGCCGATGCGCTGATGATTGTTCCTGTGGATATGCCATTGTTGCAGCCGGAACATATAGACAGGCTGCTGAGCTATTACGATAACCAGCGTCCTGTGGAGTTTGGCGGTTACTCTTTACCGTTATTGTTACCGGTTAACGACAATGTACGCATTGCTGTTGAGGAAGCCATCACTAGTGAAAACCGCCAGAATTATGCGCTCTGGCGGTTGATCGAGAGATTAGAGGGCTGTCGGATTGACCCCCCTGCCGATCATGAGCAGGCGTTTGCCAATGCCAACACCCCTGCGGAGTGGCGAGCGTGTCAGTTGCAAGCGTGTCAGTTGATGGTTGAGTGAGCCGCTTCTTCATCGGTAATGGTGTGGAACTTATGCAGAACCTGATGCATCAGCTGGATCTTCCGCATTAGCTTTTTCAGGTGGTCTGCGTAATTGTTGTCGTCCACCTTCATCATGGTGGCCAGGTCATTGGCGACCTCGATCATGTAGGGTAGAAAACGATCCGCCTCAACAGAGAAAGGGGAATCCTTCTGAAAAATAGCACTGAATTGCCCCTTGCTCTCCTTCTTCAGCATCTCTAACTCTTCATCAGCCCGCTGGGCCAGAGGGTAGAACGCCTTGAGAGTATCGGTGAGTTTTTCAATAACGGCTTCACGGATAGTCAGGCTGATGCCGGTTTCAATTGTGTCGGACATTAAGGCCTCTTGATGATGGTCAAACGTGATGGTCAAACATGATGATCAAAAAAAGTTGCTCTCGGATTATAGCGGCAGTGGCTTTGATGAAAAGGGGCTGTTATTTGGTATTTTTTCTGGCAGGCTTTGCCGGTTTATTCTGCACAGCCCTGTGCATTGGCTTTTTTCTGAGGCTTTTTTCTGAGGTTTCTTTCTGAAGCTTCTTTCTGGAGTATGCACCTATGGGACACAAAAGTGTTGTCGAATTTACTGCGCTCACCATTGCAGTTCTTACCGTCTCTGATACCCGCACAGAGGAGACCGATACCTCCGGTCAGCTGCTGGTTGAAAGTCTGGCGCAGGCAGGCCACACCCTGGCTGACAAAGCCATCGTCAAGGATGATATCTACCAGATTCGCGCCGTTCTCTCCCGCTGGATCGCCTCTGACACTGTGCAGGCGGTACTGATTACCGGTGGCACCGGCTTTACCGGCCGTGATAGCACGCCGGAAGCGGTTCTGCCCTTGTTTGATAAGGTGGTAGACGGCTATGGTGAACTGTTCCGTGAGGTCTCTTATGAGCAGATCGGCACTTCCACTATTCAATCTCGCGCTGTTGCAGGTTTGGCCAACGGAACTATTGTGTTTGTGATGCCTGGTTCTAACAACGCCTGTCGTACAGCTTGGGAAAAAATTATCCGTGAACAGCTGGATAGCCGTCACAGACCATGTAATTTTGTTGAACAGCTGAAATCTGGTAAATAACTGATGAGTCACCTCAGCCATACCCTTACGCATACAGGGGAGAGTGGCGAAGCACGCATGGTAGATGTTGGTGATAAAACTGACAGCCGTCGTGAAGCGCGGGCAGAAGCCTATATCTCCATGACTCCTGAAACCCTGAAGCTGGTTCAGGATAATGGTCTGAAGAAGGGCGATGTACTCTCCGTTGCCCGTATCGCCGGCATTCAGGCGGCGAAGCAATGCGGCAACCTGATTCCTCTTTGTCACCCATTGATGCTGAATTTTATCGGTGTTGATTTTGAACTGCAGCCGGAACAGAGCCGTATCCGTATAGAAACCTGTTGTCGTTTAAGTGGCAAAACGGGCGTCGAAATGGAAGCTTTGACCGCCGCTTCTGTAGCCGCTCTGACTATCTTCGATATGTGCAAGGCAGCAGACAAAACCATGTGTATTGATGGTGTGCGGGTGCTGGAAAAGAGTGGCGGCAAAAGTGGTCACTTTATGGCGGATGTACGAGATAGTGAGAGAGGTAAACAGCATGATTAAAGTACTGTTTTTTGCCAGTTATCGGGAACGTCTCAGCTGTGACCAGTTGGCGTTGGACTCTTCTGCCGGGACTGTCAGCGCACTGAAGCAGGAGCTGGCAGCGCGTGGTGATCTGTGGAAAACCATTTTGCTGGATCGCAAGACGCTGGTGGCCGTTAATCAGGTCATGACCAAAGACACGGCAGTGCTCTCTGACGGCGATGAGGTTGCTTTTTTTCCGCCGGTGACCGGAGGATAAATTCCGGCTCCCTTTCTCCGTAAACTCAACCCTCGGCTGGGAACTACTCAGCAGAGGGCACCGAGTAAGAGCCGCTGTGATTATGACTCAAAGTCCATCACAATCCGTCCGGTGATCTTACCTTTTTCCAGATCATCAAAAATCTGATTAATATCTTCCCGCTTGCGGATGTGTATGTCGGTTTTGATTTTTCCCTGTGCGGCAAACTCAAGACACTCTTCCAGATCTCTGCGTGTGCCGACAATAGAACCTACAAGGGTAATGCCATTGATAACCGTGTCAAAAATGGGGACAGGAATATCATCCGGAGGCAGCCCAACCAGCACCAGCGTGCCGCCCCGACGAACAGAGGCGTAAGCACTTTCAAAACCGGCTTTGGAAACAGCCGTGCAGATAGCGCTGTGAACCCCCGTACCCAGGAGCGCTGGAATTTCGTCCTCGGGCTTCTCTTTTTTGAAATCAATAAAATAGGTAGCCCCCAGTTTCAGAGACTGTGCCCTTCGTTCTTCCCCGGTATCCACAGCAACCACATTCAACCCCATGGAGATGGCGTATTGAATGGCTAAATGGCCCAGCCCACCAACCCCAACGATGGAGACCCAGTCCCCGGGTTTGGTTCTGCTGACCTTCAGCGCTTTGTAAGAGGTGAGGCCGGCGCAGAACAGCGGAGCCGCCTCTACAAAGCTCAGAGCTCCAGGTATTTTGACCACATAGTTGGCATCTGCCCGGCAATAGTCAGCGTAACCGCCGTCCATGTGGTATCCCGTGTATTGGCAATCTGGACACAGGGTTTCCTTGCCCTCAAGGCAGTAGTCACAGTGTCCGCAGGCGGTGTACAGAAACGGAATACCGACCCGGTCGCCTTTTTTCAGATGCGTAACATTGGCGCCCAGTTCGACGATGACCCCAACCCCTTCATGCCCCGGAATTAAAGGCATTTTTGGTTTGACGGGCCAATCACCGTGACAGGCGTGGATATCCGTATGACAGACACCGGACGCCTTGATATGAACGAGTATTTCGTTGTCGTTAATGGTCGGAATTGCGACATCGTCAATAGTCAACGGTGTATTGAATGCGTGGGCAACGGCTGCTTTCATCGCTTTCATTTTGCATCTCCTGTTGAAAAAAAAAACACTTAAGGGCTACAGCCGCACGTGTTTTCATATTTACGCTCCTGTTCCAGGAGATGAGGGGTGCCCGTATGGAAACCAATCTTCTGAAAAAGAGAGCAAAAGAAAAGATTTTCTCGTCTGGAATGATCCGCTGGAAGTGGATGAAAATTCAGAAGAGCTACGACGATGCAGCCGGCGCTCAGAAGTCTATACAAATGGGCACCCCCAGCCTCTGGAGGTTAGATATCAGGGAGAACTCATTATAGTTATTTTTCAACATATCGATGGTCTACTTCCAGACTTGCGATAGAGCTCGTGATTGTTAAACTTTCGCAGTCGTTTGTTTCGTTTGGTAAGTGCGTATTCTCGAAGGTGGCAGGCGGCGTATGATGGCGGTCTTTCTGTTATTCACTGGGGAGGTGTCCGTGTCTGACGCGCAAATGAATGAAGTGCCACGGGAGGTGCAGGAAGAGCAGCTGGCCAATTTGGTGTTGAGTGGTCGTGTATTGTGGCATCTCTGGCATCAGGCTCCTCGTAAAGAGGTGCTTGCAGAACTTGCCGCCTTTTTGAAAGAGTGGCCCCTGGGCGAAGATCGTGAGGATGTGCAGGCGGGGCTGGCATTGATGATGTCCGGTCTGCTGGAAGAGCTCCCGGCTCTGGCATTAGACTACGCCGATCTGTTTGTTGGTCCGAATGCTTTGAAAGCTGCGCCCTGGGGTTCGGTCTATATGACGGAAGAACAGACCACTTTTGGGGAATCTACGCTTGAAGTTCGCGCTTTTTACCATCAATACGGGATGGAAATCGAAACCGGTGAGCGTGAACCCGACGACCATATCGGTTTAATGTTCGCTTTTCTGGCCTGGCTGGGGGATCAAGGGTTGGAACAGGAGGAGGCGGAACCTTTACAGCCGTACTTCTGCTCACTGCGCAGTTTCCTCTCTGAGCATATGCTTCCCTGGGCGCCTCGGCTCTGCGAGCTGGTAGAGCAAGAGGCGACAACGGATTTCTACAAAGGTTTGGGCAAGTTAACTGCCGGTGTGATGGCTACATTAGCCGAACTGACCGGTGCTGAGCCCAAACCTGCAAGGCTTTATCGATAGGCTTGATCGCTAATGAGTGAAGGTATCAGTCGGCGTGGTCTGCTGCGGATGCTGGGCGGCGGAGAGACTAAGCAACAGGTTCCCGTTCCCGATATTCCGGCTGCCCGTCCGCCATGGGCAAGAGATAACCGCAGTTTTCTGGCACTTTGCGACCGTTGTAATCGTTGTGGTGATGTTTGTCCTGAACGGGTAATCCGACCATTGGACAACAGCGATCCGGTGCTGAACGGCATAGCGGTTCTGAATCTTGACTACGGTGAGTGTACCTTCTGCGGCAAGTGTGAAGAGGTCTGCCCGACAGGTGCTCTGGATAAAGAGCTGGGTCAGCAAGTGCAGGCTCAGGTCAGACTGACAGGGTCGTGTGATCGACTATTGGGAATGCCCTGTGATATGTGCGAAGAGAGCTGCTCTGAACAGGCGATTATGCTTGCAGTGCGATCGGCTCCTGAGATAAGTTCTGACCTTTGCACCGGCTGTGGCGCTTGCGCGCTGGCTTGTTACAGCCGAGCGTTAATTATGGAAAAGCGGCTGTAAAACCAGCGCTGTTTGAGAGCGAGAGAGACTATGGGATTTGGCGGTATCAGTATGCCTCAACTACTGATTGTTCTGGCGATCATTCTGCTCCTGTTTGGCACAAAACGTCTCGGTTCTATTGGTGAAGATCTGGGCGGTGCGCTGAAGGGTTTCCGCAAAGCAATCAAAGATGATGAGCCTGCAGAAAAATCCTGAGGCGGATGCCCCTGACAACATCAGGAATTTGAAATACTGTTGGCAAGCGCCCGTTAGATGCCTTTGTCAGGATTAGCTCATGTAATATTCTTCATAAACATCATGCCCAATAAAAGATCGACCAAGCGTGCTGAGTGCGTAGTATCCCCCACAGGAGATGGAAAGATAGGCCGTGTATGTCTTCTTTCCCGACGCTCAATACAAGGGCTGTAATGGCCCTACAAACCCTACACAACAGTTGTAGCAGGTTAGGCTTAAAACGATACCCCCAACAACTTCAACTTGCGTTCACACTGAACGGTATTTTCAAATTGAATAGCTGCAAAGCCCAAGGATCTCGCACCCTCCACATTGTAGGACATATCATCTATAAACACCGTTTCAGCTGCTGAAATTTTTTGCTGTTCTAACAACTGCTTAAATATTTCTGGACGAGGTTTTAAATAACCGACTTCTGCAGAGACGATCGCGCCATCAAATAGAGGCCAAAAATCATAGTGTGATTTGAGATGATCAATGATTTCCAATACGTTATCGGTGAGCGCGTAAACACTGTAGCCAGCGGCTTTAACTCTCTTTAACAGCTCGACTGAGCCAAACAGCAGAATCTGAGTATGCTTGACATAGTAAAATAGCTTATCAGTGCAATGTGCTGAGAATCCTAAACGATTTTGGTACTCTATTTTTGCCTCAGCTTCGGTCATTTTACCCCTATTGAGGGCAACCCATACGTCATCTTGAAAGACGGCTTTGGCTATCTGTTCCGGCTGTTCTACCGAACCTAAAGTCAGTTTTATGATTTCAACAGGTGACCACCGGACAATAACATTACCAATATCGAATACCACATTTTTGATGTTCTGCGTTTCCATAATGGTGTCCCGTTAACCTGGCGTCAGGAAAGACGATTATGGCATGGTGTTAGTCAGTTCTGCCAAGGATGGTCAGATTTCTGTATCTTGCCGGGGGTTTCCGATATGATTTCTTTCGCTAATCGGGAGTGGAACGGCTCTCGGCAGGTTTCTGAAATCAGGTAGAGGACAGAGAGTATGGCAATCAGCAAAGTTGTGTCTGTAACTTCCCAGATGGGCGGTGATTTCCGCATTGAAAGTCAGCTTGGTAATCATACTGTGATTATCGATCAGCCGAAATCTGCGGGTGGTCAGGATGCAGGACCGACGCCTTTGGACTACTTTCTCTTCTCTCTGGGTGGCTGCGTGGCTACCGTTGGGCGCATTGTCGCCAAACAGGAAAAAATTGATCTGCGGGGCATGAAAGTGATCATTGAGGCCGGTATGAATCCGGATGGTTTAATGGGTAAGTTTTCTGAAGACCCCATTGGCTTCCAGGGTTTTGATATTAAGGCCGAGATTGATGCCGATATGACCGATGAAGAGAAACAGATATTTCTGGATCTGGTCTGCGCCCGTTGTCCGGTACACGACAATATCATCAGACTTTCCGTTGTCTCACACACGGTGAAAGCCTCTGCAGACACAGAACCGGCATAACCTGCTCAGAAAAATCCCGATAATAAACACAGGTATTTAGTGATGGGTGCAGAGATCATCAGTGGTATTCAGATGCGTAAAGAGATTCTTGCGGAACTGGAACAAGATGTGGCGGCAATGAAAGCGGAATATGGTCAGGTACCGGGTTTGGTGACCATTTTGGTTGGTGAAAATCCTGCTTCTGTCAGCTATGTCACCCTGAAAGTACAGACTGCACTGTCACTGGGTTTCCATGAGGTCCAGGACAATCAGCCGGCAGATATTTCTGAGCAGGGGCTGCTGGCGCTGATTGAGAAATACAACAATGATCCTGCCATTCACGGCATTCTGGTTCAGCTGCCCTTGCCAAAGCACATTAATGAAGAGGCTGTGATCAATGCCATTAGCCCCGACAAAGATGTTGATGGTTTTCATCCTGTAAATCTTGGGAAGATGGTGATTGGTGGCGATAATGTACGTTATCTGCCGTGTACCCCGGCAGGCATTCAGGAGATGATTGTTCGCTCCGGTACGGAAACCGAAGGTGCTGAGGTCGTGGTGGTTGGTCGTTCTAATATTGTCGGCAAGCCTATCGCGGTGATGATGGGGCAGAAAGGCCGTGGTGCCAACAGTACTGTCACTATGGTTCATACCCGCACGAAGGATTTAGATGCACATTGTCGTCGGGCTGATATTCTTATTGTCGCTGCCGGTGTGCCTGGCCTTGTAAAACCGGAATGGATTAAACCGGGTGCCACGGTTATTGATGTGGGTGTCAATCGGGTAGGAGTGAGTGAGGAGACCGGCAAAGCGATTCTCTGTGGTGATGTGGATTTCGATCAGGCCAGGGAAATTGCCGGCAAAATTACACCTGTTCCCGGCGGTGTGGGCCCAATGACTATCGCTATGTTGATGAAAAACACTGTGAAGTCAGCCCGTTGGCATAGGGAGCAAGAGGGGCTCACCCGCACCGGCAAATAACGGAGCGGGTGAAACCGGGAAGGGGATTGCTGTTACTCAGTCAGTCCCTGCCAAAAGGCGTTCAGAGTTTGTTTCCATTCGCTCTCCGTCTTTGCCGTCTCTTCGGAAAGGCCTTTTAACGTGGTCTTCGCGCTCTCTGCACTGTTAGAGAATGCGCAGGATATTCTGTTGCCGAGACACTTGGCGGTGCAGTTTTTCAGCGCCTGCTCATTGTCGGTATAGGTTGTTTGACACTCCGTTGTACAGGATGTGTAGATATCTTTGCAGTTGGGGCGCTCGGCATTTGCCAGGGCTGGTAACAGTAACAGCAGAGAAAAAAACAGGGAACGAAACATAAAAATCTCCTTGTCATTTGCGGGTTCAAAATCAATAACAGGAATCAGCATCGGTCAGCCGGTGCAGCAGCTGTTGTAGCTCTGGAGAGGGCAGACGATTACTGCTCCAACTCAAACCAACAGTACGGGACAGTACCGGTCCATCGAATGGCCGGGTAACCAGCTCTTCCCATTCGCTGCTCATGAAGCCAGGCAGGAACGAGACTCCAGCATTGGCCAGCAGTAGTTGTCTTACCATATCCTTACTGGCAGCGCTAAGGGTCAGAGCCGGTTTTAACCCCATATGGCCGAGTAATCCCAAGGTTCTATGGTGGGATTCACAGGGCGGACAGATAATAAATGTCTGACCATCAAGATCCTGGGTACGGACAGTGTCAAGACGAGCAAGAGGGTGATCCCGGTGCGCTGTGAACGTGTAAGTTTCCTCCCACAGAGGATAAAACAACTCGTCACCGTCTTTCATTACATCGATAATAATTCGGGCATCGCAAGTTTGGTCATGGTGAACCAGAGTCAGAGCTGTGTCTGGTAATAGCTGATGGATGATCTGGTAAAATCTGGCCACACGACGTTGTGGCAATTCCGGCATAACGCCCAGAGTGAGAGGGCTACTGATTCCGGGTTTGGAGAATAGCTCACTAATCTGGTCAAAATCATTAAGACTACGTAGTGAAACCGGGTAGAGCAGTTCTGCGGCACGTGTTGGATGAGTCCCATGGTGTGTTCGTTCAAAAAGTATATGACCGAGATCTTCTTCCAATTGTCGTATGTTATTCGATAGTGCCGGTTGGGAAATATGACAGCGCACAGCCGCACGAGTCATGCTTTTTTCCTCGTAGACGGCAACAAACTGCCGCAACAATTTTAGATCCAAATTCCCATATCCTGAAAAATAGATAATAGCTGCAGGTTATAACCTGAGCTTATGAAGGCAATATTTAAACGGTATTTCTATGCTGGCTGGAATTCATATAGACTCTGCCTGCATAAGAGTTCTGCCAAATTTTACAGGAGAGATAGAAATGTCCAAGCCTCTGGTTGTTATCACCGGTGCCAGTTCCGGGATTGGTGAAGCTATCGCCCGTCAGTTCAGTGAAGCGGGTCACCCTCTACTGTTGCTGGCACGCCGTCTGGATCGTCTGGAAGCACTTGATCTGCAAAATGCCATGTGTCGTATGGTTGATATCACCAAACGTGATCAGGTTGAAGCCGCTATTGCTGAAGCTGTAGAGGTCTACGGTCCGGTTGACTGTCTGGTAAACAACGCTGGTCTGATGCAGTTGGGCATGGCTCATGAACAGGACCCGCAAGAGTGGGACAACATGATCGATGTAAACCTCAAGGGAATGCTTTATGGTATTCATGCGGTGATCAGTGGTATGCGTGAGCGCAAGAGTGGCACGATCTTTAATGTCAGCTCCGTTGCCGGTATCAAGGGCTTCCCTGCTCATATGGCCTACTGTGGCACCAAGTTCGGTGTGCATGGTCTGAGTGAGACTTTGCGCGAAGAAGTTTCCAACGACAATGTGCGTGTAGTAACCATCGCCCCAGGTGCTGTTGAAACAGAGCTTCTTGGTCACACCACATCTTCGGACATTATTACTAATTATGAGCAATGGAAGGAGTCTATTGGCGGAGCGCTCTCTGCCAAAGATATCGCCGACAGTGTCTCTTTTGTTTATAATATGCCCCAGAACGTCTGCATCCGCGAGCTGGTCATTGCTGCAACCCGTCAGCAGCCCTGATCTGAGTTAGACACCGAATCTCACCGAAAAGCAGGTTTTAACCTGCTTTTTTGTGGATACGATAAAAGTGCACAGGGTTCTGAAAGATATCTTATGTATCCTGATACGCAGGTTGGTTAATTGAGTCTTTGGGTGCGATGCAGACGACTTAAGCCGTTTAAAAACAGGCAACAATACAGGAATGACCGTAACTGCTCATATTTCTCTGGCAGATGAGGAACAGACTCCTCAGGAGCCCAGTGTTTCCGGGAGAGATGATTCTGAAAACGCAGATTTGCCAGTAAAAAATGAGCAGTTACGAATGACCTTCATCCTGAAAATTGCTATAACGGCTAACTAACTGGCTTACGGCTAACCAACTGGCTTGTAGTGGGGAAGGATACGTGGGAAACAAACAATGGAAGATCAATCCGGCTGTCTGAAAGCTGAAAAAAATGTGGCAGCAAAAGCAACCCTTTTGGCTCGTGGGTCTGATGGTGCTGAACGCGAGATTACCATTTGTGTCTGTTTACCTGAAACGGATCCTTGTGCTGACAATGGTGATATGCGTTGCAGGGTAGAGATCGACGGACTGGTGGAGCCTTTTTATGCCTATGGTGTTGACTCTCTACAGGCTCTGGGGTTGGCATTTGCAACTTTGCGCAGGGAAATAGATCTTTTGTGTGAAAAAGGCTGGGAGTTCTACCATCCGGAAGATATCTCCGAGCCTGTGATCTTTTCATTTCTCTACTGTGGTGATGAATCGGCCTGCCCGTGGCTGAACACCAATCCAGAGACTGTTTGATAACTATTTCTTGCGAGCTACTTTTTTCGGGAAGATAGCACAACAAACTTGCTATTACTGGCAACTGTCGTGCAGTTGCCAAACAGGCGTTTGAGCTTGGCATGGTAATCCAGATGGCGGTTACCGATGATGCGAAGCTCACCACCTTGCTTCAGAACAGCGTGAGACTGCTGGAACATACGCCAGGCGATATGGTCACCAACGGTATTGCCCTGGTGGAACGGTGGATTGCAGACAATGATATCGGCTGAGTTTTGTGGCAGTCCGGTTAAGCAGTCGTTGGCAACAAACCTTCCTCTGTCGTTCAGTCCGTTTGCCTGCCACGAATCTCTTGCTGACTGTATAGACATAAACGACTCATCAACAAAGGTCAGCTGAGCCTGACTGTTTCTCATGGCGATATGGACACCCAGTGCACCATTGCCGCAGCCAAGATCAATGATCTCTGCTTTTTGTTGAGCATCAGGCAGATGCTCAAGAAAGAAGCGGGTTCCGATATCCAGTTTCTGTCGTGAAAATACGCCCGCATGATTGACCAGTTTCATACCGTTGTATTCGATGGTGCGTGGATAGTCGAATTTCACCGCAGGCAGTGACTTGTCAACAGTGGCGAAAATTAATCGCGCTTTCTTTTTTGCCAGTGAGGTTTTGGTTGGGCCGAAACACTTCTCAAACAGTTCCAGTGTTGACGTGTGGATATTTTTTGCCATGTCGGCAGCGATAATAGTCGTTCCTCCCTCAACGATTTCCCGAAGTATCAGCAACTGCTCTTCCAGAAGACAGGTATTGAGGGGCAACTTCATGAATACGACAGAGGGTGTGTTTACCGGCCTTTCCGTGGACGGCAATTGCTGCACACCACTGATATCAACGTTATTTAATGTGGCATTGTGCTCAAGAGAGGCGTGACTCAACCATGAGTTGCTCCACGACACTGGGTTATATCTTGCCAGCGCCAGCGGGAAAACGCCGAAGCTGTCATTAATGATCAGAGGATTTAGAGGACACTCTTCACCGTACTGTTCGGCTATGTGAGTAAGCAAATACTCATCAGCAGCATCCCACGCTCTCAAGGTTTCACTGCTACGCAGAGGCAGGCGAAAGAGCTGGAAGGTGCCAAAAGGGCAAGTAAGATATTCCATGGTGATATTCAGATGTTCGCAGGCAGAAAAACGCAGGATTGTTGTCTATTTTATAGAGGTTGTCATTGTTCTGTGTCGGATGGTTATTTGAGAGGACAGACCTATGAAGATATGCGGGGTAGGTTTTTTCCTTTTGCTGCTGATGAGTTATACCGATTTGGTAAAAATTTTGGTTAAAAAGCCACAGTCCGAAAACCATGGCTCTGCAATCGCTTGATTAAACGGGCTATCAACCCAGCTTCTGCTTTAATAGTTGATTGACCATGCCAGGGTTGGCCTTACCTTTAGAGGCTTTCATTATCTGGCCAACAAAGAAGCCGACCATCTTGCCCCGTTTGGCTTCATCCGCAGCCAGGTACTGTTCAACCTGAGCAGGATTGGCAGCGAGCACCTCATCGACAATCGCTTCAATGGCACCGGTATCGGTGACCTGTTTCAGGCCTTTCTTCTCGATCACCTCATCAGCCGTTGCTCCTTCACCTTGCCACAGGGCTTCAAAGACCTGTTTGGCAATCTTGCCGGAGAGGGTGTTGTCTTTGATGCGGGCGATCAAACCACCCAGTACTTGTGCGGAAACCGGGCAGTTTTTAATGGTCAGATCGTTCTGATTCAGGGTTTTTGCCAGTTCGCCCATCACCCAGTTGGCTGCGAGCTTGGCATCACCACCAGATTGAACGACTGTTTCAAAGTAGTTGGCAGTGGCCGCTTCGGCAGAGAGAATCTCGGCATCATAATCACTCAGTCCAAGCTCATTGATAAAGCGTGCCTTGCGAACCTCCGGCATCTCTGGCATCTCTGCCCGCAATTTTTCCAGACGACTCTCTTCTATAATGACAGGCAGAAGATCCGGGCAGGGGAAGTAGCGATAGTCATTAGCCTCTTCCTTGGTACGCATGGAGCGTGCTTCATCGGTATCGCCGTTGTAGAGGCGAGTCTCCTGTACGATCTCAAAGCCATCTTCGATCTGTTCAATCTGGCGTTGAACCTCCTTGTTGATAGCTCGCTCCATAAACCGGAACGAGTTGAGGTTTTTGGTCTCGGTACGTGTGCCCAGTGTCGTCTGACCTTTAGGGCGAACAGAGACGTTGACATCAAAACGCATGGAGCCCTGGGACATCTCGCCATCGCAAATGCCCAGCGTAGTCACAATAGCGTGCAATTTGCGGGCAAAAGCCACCGCTTGTTTGGCACTACGCATATCGGGTTCGGTTACCACTTCGATCAACGGTGTGCCGGCACGGTTGAGGTCAATACCGGTCATACCATGGAAGTCTTCATGGAGACTTTTGCCTGCATCTTCTTCCAGATGGGCATGGTGAATGCGAACCGTATGAACAGTGCCGTCTTCCAGGGCGATATCCATATGACCAGCGCCGACTATTGGCTTTGCCAACTGGGTGGTCTGGTAGCCCTTGGGAAGGTCGGGATAGAAGTAGTTCTTGCGCTCGAATACATTGATCTTGTTGATTTCGGCATTGATGCCAAAACCCAGCTTGATCGCCATATTGATCGCCTCTTCGTTCACCACTGGCAGCGTGCCAGGCAGACCGAGATCAATAGCACAGGCCTGAGTATTAGCCTCGGCACCAAAGGCGGTTGAGGCCGCGGAGAAAATTTTGGTTTTTGTTGCCAGCTGGACGTGTACTTCCAACCCGATGACAGTTTCCCATTCCATAGTGTCAACCTCTCAAATCCACAGGGGTTCTTAGATGCCAATCGGTGGTTTGCTGGAACTGGTGGCCAACGTTGAGCAAGCGTGCTTCCTCAAAATGAGGTGCGATAATCTGCAAACCAACCGGAAGACCATCTACCATACCGGCAGGAATACTCATGCCGGGCAGACCAGCAAGGTTGGTCGAGATGGTGAAGATATCACCCAGATACATCGCCACCGGGTCGTTGGCTTTTGCGCCGATAGGGAAGGCGGGAGTCGGTGCCGTTGGTCCCATAATGACGTCTACCTCTTCAAAGGCTCTGAGGAAGTCATCACGAATCAGACGACGAATTTTCTGAGCCTTGGTGTAGTAGGCATCGTAATAACCGGCGGACAGCGCATAAGTGCCGATCATTATCCGGTTTTTGACTTCACTGCCAAAGCTTTCGCCACGGCTGCGCTGGTAGAGATCTTCCAGGTTTTTTGGCTCTTCACAGCGGTAGCCAAAACGGACGCCGTCGAAGCGGGAGAGATTGGTAGAGGCTTCTGCCGGAGCGATCACATAATAGGCGGCTATGGAGTGGTGAGTGTGTGGCAGACTGATCTCTTTGACCGTCGCGCCCATTTTTTCGTATTCGGCGATGGCGTTGCGAACAGTTTGTTCCACACGGCTATCCAGACCTTCAGCAAAGTACTCTTTGGGCAGGCCGATACGCAGACCTTTTAGTGGCTCGTTGAGGGTGGCGCTGTAGTCCGGTACGGCACGATCCATGCTGGTGGAATCTTTCGGATCGAAGCCGGCCATAACATTCAACATCAGGGCGGCGTCTTCTACCGTACGGGTCATCGGACCAGCCTGATCAAGACTGGAAGCGAAGGCCACCATACCCCAGCGGGATATACGACCGTAGGTTGGTTTCAAACCGGTGATACCACACATGCTGGCAGGCTGACGGATAGAGCCGCCGGTATCTGAGCCGGTCGTCGCCGCCGCAAGACCGGCTGCCATCGCCGCCGCTGAACCGCCGGAAGAGCCACCGGGAATCACCTCCCGGTTCCAGGGGTTGCGTACCGGGCCGTAGTAGCTGTTTTCATTGGAACCACCCATGGCAAATTCGTCCATGTTTAGCTTGCCCAACATGACCGTTCCGGCCGCCTTAAGGTTGCCGGTCATGGTGGATTCATACGGCGCGATCCAGTTATCGAGCATCCTGGAGCCACAGCTGGTCTTTACCCCTTCGGTGCAGAACAGATCTTTATGGGCGAGGGGAATACCGGTCAGTGGTTTGATATTACCTGCGGCAATAGCCCGGTCTGCGGCGTTGGCTTGCTGCAAAGATTGCTCTTCGCAGACGGTAATAAAGCAGTTAAGTTCGCCATTCAGCTGTTTTATACGGTCGAGATAGTGCTGAGTCAGCTCCGTGCTGGAGATTGCTCCGTCCTGCAGTGAGCGGGAGAGTTCAGTTAGGCTTTGCTGGTGTAGAGGCTTATTCGACATATGTTTATGAGGCATCATGTTTATTCAATTACGCGAGGTACGAGAAACAGGCCCTTTTCTACGGCCGGGGCGTTTGCCTGAAGTTCTTCACGCTGGTTAATTTCGGTGATTTCATCGGAACGCAGGCGTTGCACAGCATCCAGAGGGTGGGCAAGGGGTTCTACGCCGTTGGTATCGACAGACTGCATTTCATCAATCAGGCCCATAATGGCGCTGATCTTCCCGCTGGCGAGTTGCACCTCATCATCACTGAGGGACAGCCGGGCGAGGTGGGCGATGCTTGCGATGGTGGTGGGGTCTATCACCATGATTTGCGCTCCGCTAATTCTGTGAACAGGTTATTTCGATGCGGGTAGGGTTGGCAGAGAGGCTCCCGGCAACATTCGCACTTTTGATAATAGCTACTACGTATTGTACAGATAATCAAATCAACTTACGGGGAATGAACACTCTTTTTATCATGAAAATGCTACCCTATTTTTACCGTTCGGAGGGGACGATATTTCCCGTTCATAGCTGTTTGGAAGTTGATTCTATTGGGGTTTTGGCGTCCTGTGTCTTGCTGTAAAAGCGTCCGGTTGATAGAGTTGAGCCATAAACTCTGACGCTGGCAGCCCGACTCCTGTTTGGCAGCACGCCGGGCAAATAACAATATTGATAAAGCTTCGGGCAAACGGGACGTTATGTTAAAAAAAATGCGCGGGCTGTTCTCAACAGACCTTTCTATCGACCTGGGAACCGCCAACACCCTTATCTATGTGCGCGATAAGGGCATCGTGTTGGATGAACCCTCTGTCGTTGCTATTCGTACCCATGGCGCCCAGAAGAGCGTAGTGGCTGTTGGCACGGATGCCAAGCGTATGCTCGGCCGTACGCCGGGCAGTATTACTGCGATTCGTCCGATGAAGGACGGTGTTATAGCAGATTTTGATGTTTGTGAAAAAATGCTGCAGCACTTCATCGCCAAAGTGCACGAAAACAGTTTTATTCAGCCGAGCCCTCGTGTATTGGTCTGTGTGCCTTGTAAGTCCACCAAAGTTGAACGTCGGGCGATCCGTGAATCTGTTCTGGGTGCGGGTGCCCGCGAGGTTTACCTGATTGAAGAGCCCATGGCGGCTGCGATTGGTGCTGGTCTGCCGGTCGAAGAGGCCAGTGGCTCGATGGTCGTCGATATCGGCGGTGGTACTACAGAAATTGCGATTATCTCCCTGAGTGGGGTGGTTTACTCGGAATCTGTGCGTGTCGGTGGTGACCGTTTTGATGAAGCCATTGTCACCTATGTGCGTCGAAACTACGGCAGTCTGATTGGTGAATCCACGGCTGAGCGTATCAAGCAGGAGATTGCTATTGCCTACCCGATGGGCGAGGTACGCGAGATAGACGTTCGTGGTCGTAACCTGGCGGAAGGTGTTCCCCGCAGTTTTACTCTGAACAGTAACGAGATTCTGGAAGCTTTGCAGGACAGTTTGAACTCTATTGTTCAATCGGTAAAAAGTGCTCTGGAACAATCCCCGCCCGAACTGGCTTCCGATATTGCCGAACGTGGTGTCGTGCTGACCGGTGGTGGTGCGTTAATGCGTGGTCTTGATACCTTGCTGAGCGAGGAGACCGGTCTTCCGGTTATCGTTGCTGAAGAGCCGCTGACCTGTGTTGCCCGTGGCGGTGGTCGAGCGCTGGAGATGATGGACCGTCAGCATCGTATGGATTTGCTCTCGACAGAATAATGGCCTGCCGGTGTCTTTTCACCGGCTCATCTTCTTCTCCGGATTGTCATAACGCTCGTTATGTGAGCGATCTTTACATAGACGACCCTACGTTTACATAACGGAGGGTGTTATTTACTTTTTTGCTACGAAAGTCACCTACTTATGTTTGCCGATAGTTGTTACATTGAAGGCGTCTTCAGTTCGCCCAGTGACAGGGGCTGACCACATATAAAAATATGAGTACATGGATGCAAAAAGAGGAACGCTCTATGAATCCAATGACTATGATATCCGGAATCGCTGAAGGGCTCGATCTGATGCATGGAGCCGCTCTGATTACCGAAGACGGCCGTGAAGTCCCCATTACTTTCGAAATGGTTGATGAGTTTCTGCGAGCGTTTGTTGAGCGGGAAGAACGCAATCTTTGCTGATACGCTAAACACCCCCCCCCCCTTTCCTATCGAATAAATTCCTTATCAGGCAGGTTTAACCTGCCTGATTTGTATCAGATTTTTGTTAAAACCCTGAATCTTGTCTAAACCTTTCGGATTGTCTTCGGAGGTTGATGTTATGGGTACAGGAAAGTACGTCCGGAAACTGCCGCTACTATGTTGTTACCTGAGGGTGAGTGCTCTTGCGATTTCGGTACCTGTTCACAAAGTCCTGCTCGATAATAGGGCGATGGCGGGTAGCCGGACCTTGTGTGCGGCCGATAAGATGGAATCCTTTCAGGTTATCGATGATCTCACCAGAGGCCTGATGTTGCTCAGGAGTTGGGCAGAGATGTCTGGAATGTGTTGTCTTCGGGCGCAAGACGTGTGGGAGTGGTGCTGTTACCCGATATCTCTGATACGCCGCGTTTTTATCTACGATGGCTGGCATGTGAGAGGTGAGCGACAGTGTACGAGTGGGAAAAGTGCCCTTTTTTACGGACTCCGTACATCCTGGTGCTGAGGCTCACTATGCCCTTGCCGAGAAGGCTTGCCGGATAATACAGGAAGACTTTAACGCGTACTGTGATCCAAATAACTATACAGGGGCGATGGCTGACCGGAAACGGTAAAGCCGTGTGTTTCTCTTCATGGTAGGTCAATATGGCGGGTCAATATGGCGGGTCAATACGTGATGGGTCAATGTATAGT